>Ga0126342_10010206_pt1 | contig 16797 bp, 13 predicted proteins | sample Cyp1metagenome_FD_92528 | JGI IMG/M metagenome (GOLD analysis project Ga0126342, IMG submission 92528) | Coral microbial communities from Lord Howe Island, Old Settlement Bay, Australia - Cyphastrea 1 metagenome | ecosystem: Host-associated > Invertebrates > Cnidaria > Coral ... | reverse complement strand
TGATGATGATGACGATGATGATGTTGATGATGTTGTTGATGATGCTGTTGATGATGATGTTGGTGATGTTGATGATGTTGTTGATGATTGTGATGATGGTGATGATGATCATGATGATGATGATGATGATGGTGATGATGGTGATAATGGTGATGGTGATGGTGACGGTGATGATGTTGGTGATGTTGATGATGTTGTTGATGACTGTGATGATGGTGATGATGATCATGATGATGGTGATGATGATGATGGTGATGATGGTGATGGTGATGGTGATGGTGACGGTGATGATGTTGGTGATGTTGATGATGTTGTTGATGATTGTGATGATGGTGATGATGATGATGATGATGATTCATGATGGTGATGATGGTGATGGTGATGGTGATGGTGACGGTGATGATGTTGGTGATGTTGATGATGTTGTTGATGATTGTGATGATGGTGATGATGATGATGATGGTGGTGATGGTGATGGTGACGGTGATGATGTTGGTGATGTTGATGATGTTGTTGATGATTGTGATGATGATGATGATGATGATGATGATGCTGATACCAATTGACAAACGGCTTCAGCATCGAAAGCACGAACCAATCCCAGCCAGGTCCGACACTTTGGCACAGATCTTGGAAATCTGGCACGGATCGGAGGTCGCAATTTCCAAGTTGGACATGTGTGTATACTAAGTGAGATATGAGAAATATGTACATGCACTACGTGTATATATTTATATATGCATACGGAGTAGTATGCGAGCTGAGTCATCAAAAATAGAGGTACATGAGATACTAATGATGGCATACAGCTACATATAGATTTACAGTAGATGTTGATGTGTATATATATATATACACATACATATGCACATACGTACATATATGTATATGTATATATACATATATACACCAACAAGATGAATCAATATGATAATAGGGTGTGTCTGAAAATGGTGTTATTACCCCAAGACACCATTCACATGGGGAAAATGAGGTTTTAATCATGGCCGATGTTTAGACAAACCCTAAATATTGGATGCTTGGCAAACTGACCAGGACTTCTGGAGCCAACACACGGAGTTTGCTGAAGCAATTGCCAAAAGGATTGAGGACACGCATGCGCATAGTGACTTGCGGCGACAGAAGTATGGCACTACAAGGTGTGTATATTCGATGTGTTCACCTGAGTGGGGAGATAGGCCCCCTGCTAAACCATGCGATGGAATGGGGTTCCACATTTTGAGACAACCGCATGTGGATTATCTTGGATGGCAGGCCAATGGCAGGTAGTCATTCCGCGCCTTGAAAAGCTGTAGGAGCTGCTTCTGGAATTCACCGATACCACGGAGATTCTCCAGACCTTCCAGGCTCGACTTTTCCAATTGGTCAGCAAGGGTTTGGAATCCATTCAAGGATTTTCAAAGTCACAACTAGATGATCGATCGATGATCTTTTTGTGCAATCTCTGAAGCAGAAACCATGTAAGTTACATGAGTTTGTCTGAAAATAGGCAACCCCCGCAATGGATCATCATCTTCACGAATTTTCACGACGGGGACGGCGGGGATCTCTCCAACCAGGCGGCGCTGTCAGCGCCAGGTTTGGTGAAGTGCCTGTCAGAGCGGGCTATCGAGGCAGGGGAAATTCCCACCCGGTTGGGGGGGTTGGAGGGTTAGATGATTAATATTGATTAATAGTGGTTAACCATTAACCATTAATAGATATTTTTAGTGGTTATTATTCTTATTGGGCTGGGAAGTTTTCAAGTTACTGTGAGTGATGTGAGCATGTTCTGTTACAAAGTTCTGTCTCCAAAGGTCGCCACTGGAAGGAAAAGTCAGCCACAAGAATTCGATCACATCCCGGAATCGGAGCAAGCGAAATTGATGGGAAACCACCACTGAATGTGACCCAATAGCAAGCTATTCCCAAGTCTGCCATAAATGATATAAATGGGTGGGATTCCAACCATCCCCAAATTGTAGGTTTATGGCACTGGTTTACCACATGACTATGGTTTCCGAAGGCTTTCCGACAAAATGTTCATTCAACCCAATCCTGTAAGATCCTCAATGTTTGGCCACAAGTTTAGGAAATCACCATTGCTTCCCATAGTTTCCGCATGGCCTGTGAATTTCACTAAGAATCCAATGAATTTCACCAGCTTCAGTCAAGAGGTGCTCAACTCTGCGCTGAGTAGCCGTGGTGCGGATGATGTGGAACGTGCTGCGAGCTGAGCAGTGCAGGAACTGCAGAACTCCTGCTGGTTGATGATCAGTTCGGGGGTAAAAAAATTGCCCAAAAAATTATATATATTATATAATTATCCACCCCTTGGCATTATAATTGGGATTATCTATAATAACTAGATTGGGTGATAATCGTTATATTATATAATATTATATATATATAACATATTGCCCAATTTGTTGGGGACTATCGCAATTATATGGCAATCCATGAACCAACCAGTTGGAAAGGGGGGATTGAACATTGCTCAGTTGAGGTGCAGGCGGTTGTAGCAGGCACTCCTTGGGAGGTCTTGTGCAAAGGCACGGGCAGCAAGGCAATTTTTCGGGCTGCGCATGGCACACAAAAAGTGGGTTATGAGTTCTGAGATGTTGTGATTTATGAGTATGAAAAGATGTGAAAAGCTACCAACTGCTAAGTCTTTGCCGCGGTTTTGAGATGACTTCGAATACTACTTTGCATGGCAGTTTTTGACAGTGAAGCTGTAGCTGTCAGTCGAAATCTGTCGAAGGAACACCGGCGGTAGCCACAGCCTCAGAAGCACCTCCGGTCGAGGTGCCGGGGCGGAGGGTGAGGGACTTTCCGATTTGCCAAGTTGTTTGCAAGCTGGTTTTCTGCTCGATTTTTTGTTCCATTTGATACCATTCGGATCTATTTGCATATATCGACTATATCATACTAGATCACTCAAGTTGTTTTCTCCCCGCAAAAAAACACACACACACACACACCCACCCACACATACACACACACACATACACGTTGCTCCATGTTGCTCCCGCTTAGCAATAAACCATGGTAAACCATTCGATTTTAGGTTGCTCATGACATCACTGGCACAGGTCGCTGGAACTGGCACAGCTGGCACCGAGTTTCGGAGCCTACTGGGCTCTTGGAGATCTCCCAGGACGTGGCGTTGATGTGGAGATGTTTGGGACTGCAATGGTTGCAACAAATAAATACCCACAGTGTGTTTGCCATGAATAAGCATGAGCTTTCGATGTATCTAAGTTGATGTAAGATAAAAGTTGTTTCAGACCTAGTCAAGAAGTCGACTTGATCTATTTCTAGAAAAGGAAAAGCGAGAAGTGCTTTGATGAGGACGGATCTAGAGCTTGCTGATTTCCTGAAAAAAGTGTTTGCCTTAGCAACCTTCAAGTGGCTGCTTGCAATAACATTGGTCCCAGAATTTGTAGGGAAGAATGCGGACAAGTGACCGGAGATCCGCCCATAGACAAATTTTGGGAGGAGCCAGAACCATGGTTTTCCATGGAAAATTCATCAATGCCCAGGCTGTAGCATCTTCCAGGGAAGCTGCAGAAGCCCTCGAAGCGGTTGAGGTGAAGCGCAGAAACTTCTGGGATTGCTGAATTTGGAGGAGATAGCCTCTGGTAATTTACCATAACTAGTATAGAAAGACCACGTTTATATATGTTTATAAATATATACATATATATATATATGTGTGTGTGTGTTTATTAGGTAAATCATCTATAAATGATTGTAAATAGGACATTTTCCGTAGCTAGTTTACGAGAGGGTATCCTATTTTTGGACAGACACAGCGAATCTTTGGCTTGTCAGCAACCCAGGCAGCAGCACCCTTTGCGGAGAAACTGGCTGCAAATGCAACAGCAGAGGCACAATTCCCTGTGAATCAACAGAGCAACATCGCATATTTGCCTGTCTTTAAAGTTGCACAGGTTTTGCAGTACTTGGAGCTTCTTTGCAAAAAGATTGCTCTCTCGGCAAATGAATTGGAAACACGTGAGCTTGTCTGGAACTCAACTGGCGGAGGTGCAAAGTGGGAAATAGATGGACTCAATTCCCCAACTGTCGATCAACGCTCCAAGGTGGCAGCCATGCGTGCATGTGCCGCTTGGGTCCCAGGTGTAAAATCAGCCGCTGCTGGGGGAGTTTACAGCTTCGTTGTTTCTAAGGAAGCTGGTCTTCCATATGCTCCTCTCTGTTCTGCTGCGCTGGTTAGCTTGGGAACGAATCTTACAGCCTTGTCTCTCAGCGGTTTCTGGCATTCGTACAAGCTGGTGCGTCCCAGTTGTAAGTTGATGCATAAACATATGTAAAGCCAATCAACCAGTTCCATAAATCCACCCCTAACCCAACAGTTAGCCTAGCTCAGCCTATCACTATCTGCGGGGCACCAAACAGAGGAGCACCTGTCACTTAGGCAGCCCAGTCTGTGGAGGCGAGCATTTCCGGGGCCCAAATGGCCACTTTGATAGGGAAAACATGGGAAAACGATGAAGAAACATTTGGGGTACCCTATTTTCAGACAAACCTAGATGTTGCGCCATGGCCGCCATGTTTCATGGACGAGACTTGCTGAGAACTCGGAGTCGTTTTCATCTATTTTCATCTTCACCATGGTCTTTTTTGCAAGGTCCTGGAGTCGTGCGCTGCACTCCGCTTGGATATTCCTCAGTGGTTGCCCTATTGTGAGTAGTTGAAATGGTGTTCCAGTCATTTGCCATCCTTTGCTCGCGTGTGCCAAGGCCAAGAATTGGGGATTGTACGGGATTGTATGTCGTTCACTGGATTGGTTTAAGGGAAAATGTACGGCAAACAGGCAGATGTTCCCGTCATCCCAATGAACTGGAGAAAGCCTTGGTTGCCCATGTGACTTATTTTGCCAAGGCTGCAGCCGTGGTTGGGAATGCTGTTAGAGAAGGACCCAACGAGAATGATGCATGTTTCTTCGAGTTCAAATTTGCCGGCAATTCAATTTATGAAATCCGCCGATGGCGTTTCAAAAAAATGCAACTGGAAATGATGATGTTGTACAGGATTTGTTTCCATGGGTTTTGCATGATTGTTGCATCCTGTTGGCATAGTAGTTGCATATCTGTCCTTCAATGTTGATGTTTTTCCATGTGTTTTCCATACGTAGTTTTCGATGATTCTTGATGGTTCTCCTGCTAGTTCATCTAGTTCATCCCATTTTTCCCGGGGCTTTTGGCGACGTTGGCCCGACGTTTCAACGGTAGGGCCTGGATCGCCAGCTCTCAGCCAGCGGCTTGGCACGAATGCTGGCAGCGGCTGGACGCCTTGGGGTGCAGGCGGGACAACATGGGGATGGGTCAATGTTACCTATTTGACCCTATTATCTATTAATATTAGTCAATAGGTAACGGTAATATGATAGATAATCTATACTATGAATGGGTGATATATGGGATTACAGTATGTGGGATAATTACCAAGAGGATCAACAATTGCCGTAACATGATTTTTCCATGTGATTAATATCGTTAGGTAATAGATTAGTCATTAGGTAATATGATCAATACGATAATCATCTATATGATCTATATGTTATGATAGATCGTCTAGGTATTATGGGATGGTTATATATTAATACCAGTAGTGCCGCACAAGGCGGTGGCGGAAGTTTCAAAGATAGGAAACTATAGGAGAGGTGAGTTGTTGTGATGCATGGATGGCAGAGCGAATCCATTGATGGACCCAAAGGTGGCAGTGGTTGCAGTGGTCACCTCACCCACAACTGCAGGATGTAGTGTGGTGCTGCAGTTGTAGTTGTAGTTGAAGTCTAGTGTAGTGTAGTGGTAGTTGCAGTGTACTTGTAGTTGTAGTGTGGTTGTAGTGAAGTTGTACTTGTAGCTGCAGTTGTAGCTGCAGTTGTAGTGTTGTTGTTGTTGTTGTTGCTGTTGTTGTTGTTGATGTTGTTGCTGTTGATGTTGATGTCGATGTCGATGTCGATGTCGATGTCGTCGTTGTTGTTGTTGCTGTTATAGTTGTAGTGGTAGTTGTAGTGGTAGTTGTAGCTGTAGTGGTAGTTGTAGTGGTCGTTGTAGCTGTAGTTGTAGTTGTAGTGCAGTGTAACTAGTGTAGCGTGGTGTTGTAGAATGTAGCGTAGTGTATTTGTAGCTGTAGCTGTAGTCTAGTGTAGTGTGGTGTGGTGTAATGTAGTGTAGTGTGCTGTCACTATTAGTGTAGTGTAGTGTGATTAGTGTAGTGTAGTGTAATTAGTGTAGTCAAGTCTACTTAGTGTAGTGTAGTGGAATTAGCGTACTGTACTGTATTTTTGGCTTTTGCATTTGTAGTTGCAGTGGCACTTTTGTTTGGTTGTAGTTGCAGTTGCAGTTGTAGTTGTCCAGCTATCGAGCTTTCTAGCTATCCAGCTATCTGGCTATCTACCTAGCTATCTAGCTATCTATCTATCTGTCTATCTATCTATCTTTCTATCTATCCAACTTATCTATCTTATCTATCCTATCCTATCTTATCCTATCCTATCCTTTCCTAGCCTATCCTATCCTATCTATCTGTCTTTCTATCTCTCTATCTATCTGTCTTTCTATCCATCTATCTATCTACCTATCTATCTATCTACCTATCTATCTATCTATATCGGTTTAAGCTTTTTCACTTGCAAATGTGCTTCGCGCCAGAAACGCCGTGCAACTTTTCATCTCTCATCTGGCCACATGGCTCCGCACCCGCCGCTTTAGCGAGCCTATTTTTCGACCCTCCGGAGCCACAAGTCATTGGAAAAACACAGTGAATCGTGACTTTCCTACCTTTTCGCGCACCTGGATCTTCTTTCTTCTGAATTTCTCTTCTTTGATCTTCTTCTTGTCTTCTCTTCTCTGACTGTTCCCATCTCTGCCTTTCATCTGTCCATACTGTCGGAAGTTTGACTTCTAAACTTCCTTCGACCAGTATTACCGCACAAGGCGGTGGCGAAAGTTTCAAAAATGGGAAACTTGTAGGAGAGGCTGGTTGTTGTGAATCACGAATGGCAGAGCCAATTCACTGATGGACCGAAAGGTGATTGGAGTTGTGTTTCTTGGAGTGGTTGCAATGGTTGCAGTGGTCACCTCTCCCACAACTGCTGGATGTAGCGTGGTGTAGTGCAGCTGTAGTTGTAGTTGTAGTGTAGTGGAGCCGTAGTTTCAGTTGTAGTTGTGGTGTGGTGTAATGAGTGTAGTGTAATGTAATGTAGTGTAGTGTAGTGTGCTGTAGTGTTGTGTGCTTCAGTGTAGCGTAGTCTAGTGTAGTGTAGTGTAAAGCGGTGTAGTGTAAAGTGGTGTAGCTGCAGTAGTAGCTGTAGTTGTTGCTGTATTTAGTGTAGCGTAGTGTAGTCTACTGTAGTGTAGTGTAGTGTAGCGCAGTGGAGTGGAGTGGAGTGGAGTGGAGTGGAGTGGAGTGGAGTGGAGTCAGTGGAGCGTAGTGTAGTGTAATTAGTGGAGCGTAGTGCAATGTAGCTGTAGCTGCAGCTGTACTTGTAGTTGTAGTGTAGTGTAATTAGTGTAGCGTAGTGTTGTGCAGTTGCAGTTGTAGTTTGTAGTTGTAGTTGTGGTTGTAGTCTAGCGTAGTGTAAAGCAATTAGTGTAGTGCAATATAGTGTAGTTGTAGCTGTAGCTGTAGTACTAGTAGTTCTAGTTATAGTTATAGTTGTAGTTGTACTGTAATTAGTGCCGTGTAGCGTAGCATAGTGTAGTGTAGTGTAATTAGTGTAGTGCAATTAGCGTACTGTCTTGTAGTTTACTTGTATTTGTAGCTGTAGTGGTGGTGTAGTTGTAGTTGCAGTTGTAGTTGTCTATCTATCTATCTAACTATCTGTCTAACTATCTAACTATCTATCTATCTATCCATCCATCCATCCATCCATCTTTCTATCTATCTGCAAGTTTGAAAACGAAGCTATTCTGCAAGGCTGCCTCCATTTTCGAAGGTGACAACATGAAAAATGAAGCAATTCTGCGAGACTTCGTCAACTTTTGAACTTGATAACGTCAAAAACGAAGCAAGTCTGCGAGACTTCCTCAATTTTTTGAAGTTGACAACAGCAAAAACGAAACAATTCTGCGAGACTTCCCTCAAAAATAGAAAGTTGAGTGCAGAGCTGACGGCCTCGTACCAATGCGTTTTGCGATTCTTCCGGCCTATGTCTCTAAAGTATTGCGCCTGCCGCGATAAATTGATGCCAAGTCATATGAAGTGCTGCACCTGTTACGCAAAATCATCTTAGCAAACCTGCAGATCTGTTGCTCCAAAATGCAACCCCCTTCTCAGGAAATCAGCGCCCTGACCTCCTAACATCTCTGATGAACATGTCTCTTGTACTGCGCCTGCCACGAAAAATGTATCTTTTCAGATCCTCTTCAAATGTCCCACACCTGCCATCGTTTTTGAAAATGTCACAAAACCCTCGCGTTTTGTTCACTTCTGGCAAGGTGCAGAATCCTTTGCGCCTGCCACGCAAAACCACATCTGAATCTTCAAAAGCCATCCCAAGCATGTAGTGCTTTTAACATTTTGACTTGGAAATCTGCTGCGCGCCACAACGGTGTACACTTTTTCGACATCTCAACTTCCAAAAGTGTTCCGAGCATGGTGTGCTTTGTACATTTTGGCTTGGAAATGTGCTTTGCGCCACCACGGCGTGCACTTTTTCGACATCACAACTTCCAAAAGTGCTCCGAGCATGGTGTGCTTTGTATACATGTTGACTTGGGAATGTGCTTCGCGCCACAACGGCGTGCACTGTCTCGACATCTCAACTTCTAACAGTTTAAAAGTATCTAAACGTGCTCCGATGCTGAGGTGCTTTGTGCATTTTGACTTCGAAATGTGCTTCGCGCCACAACTGTGTGCAATTTTTCATCTCTCATCTGGCCAGCTGGCTCTGCAACCGCCAAATAGCGAGCCTATTTTTCGACCCGCCAGATCCACAAATCATTGGAAAAAACACAGTGTTTCGCCATTTCTACCTTTTCGTGCGCCTGCATCTTCTTTCTTCTGACTCTTTCTCTTTCTCTTCTCTGATCTTCTCTCTTCTTCTTCTCTTCTCTGACTCTTTCCACCCCTGCTTTTCCATCTGTCCATATTGTCGGAAGTTTGACTTCTAAGCTTCCTTCGATTAATCAATAGGTAATGTGATAGATTATTTTATATCATTCATGGGTAACATTAATCATTTGTGATAATCCCATATGATAGATTATGGATCATAATATGGGATAATCTTTCATCCCCATGATATGATAATCTTTCAGAATCTTTCATACGCTATGGCAATCTGGACATATGGTTACTATTATCATAATCTATCAATATCTATCATATGACTGTGGGAATAGCCATCCAGCTATACCAGCTACATCCATATACATCCGGGGTGCCAGGGTTTTGATACCCAAATCATCGGTTGCAAAATCCTGCACCAATTGGGAACTATTGGAATTCCTATGAAACACTGTATATGTCATGTAATTACTGAAGGGATGTTTACCCTCCACCAACTGGATGTCCGGACCCCACTTGGGATCCATGGTTTATAATCCATATTATTTATAGAAACCATAGTTCATCCCATGTAAACGTGGGGATATTCCATATACAAACATATTATATATATATATATGCACATATATAAATATATAACTGGGGGTATAACCCATTGGGTTGGTAAAGTTTTGTCAATCAGCCGGACCAACGTTTCACCAATCTTGCGCCAAAGTTTCACCTTCTACAACCTATTTAAAAGAGTTCAAAAGGGTTCAAAGGATTCAAAAGGCAAACGGAGAATCATAAGTGGTAGAAGGATGGCGATCAAGGATGAGGAATTGGAATAGCCCATCCCTCATTGTGATGTCTTTCCACATGGCCCACGTCAAACTTACCCCAGAGATGATGTTTGTTTCGCTGACATTGGAGGCGGAGCAAACAGCGCGTATCCTCCACAGGCACTGGCACATGTGGGTATGTCCATCAAATGGGGCAAAACTGCAGGCAAGCTGTCTCCACACAGTGATCAACTGGACCCAGGCAACTGGGTTTATCCATGGCACCATCCGCCCCATCTCGTTGGTCGAGGTTTTTACATATTTTTTGTTTTGAAAATCCCAACTCAAGATAATGTTGGTTGTTTAACATCAATATTTTTAAATGTAGATGGATCAAAAACTATAGCATAGACATCCCTTCCCCCCGTGGCCCCAGGATTGTGACCGTGACTTCACCCATCCGTCCCATGCAAGCGGAGACGCTGGCATCGCTGTGCCTGGGCCTCACTCTGCAGAGTGCGGAGACCCAGGAGATGTCGATCTCCGGGATGTTTCCCATCGAAAAATGATGAAAAATGGGAGATGTCCACCATCTTGAAAGAAAATTAGAAAATGTGGATTCAGTTTCAACCGTTTGAAACGCTGGGAGGTTTAATCGTTTAACCATCGAAAAATGATGGAGATTCAACAATGAGACGTCGGAGGTGGAACCAGCAAGATTTTGTTGATGCATAAAGATGGTCGGTTTGTGGCTGAACAGAGACATCCAATCAAATATCGTGCGGAGCTGAAGAAAATGACCAGAAATGACCACCTGAAATGTGTTTGTCATAGGGTATTCCATTCCATCCACTGGTGACCATTTTCCCGTATTTTCCCTGTTCAAATACGGTAGCCATGTGGGGGCACAAAATTATCACATATTATCACATTGTTGGTTAGATATTTTGGTAAAAATATCCCATGAATTTCCCATTCAATCCCATGAAAGATTGATGGTCCAACCACCTTGTTTTCGTTAAATCCCTGTGTCCTCAGGGTGGATGCCATCAGAGAACCAGTCGGATTTTTGGCAGGTGCTGAGGGAGCAAAAACCTGGGGGATGATCAATGAAGTCTGGCTGCCAGTTCTGATGGTGAAATATGGTGAAAATCCATGAAAAATCAATGAAGTCATGGTGAAAATAACAATCGGTTTTGGGAGGGGAGGATCCAAGTTTTTCAGACAACCAAAATTTCACCTGCCAATTCCAGAGAAGTGAAAGTTGGATGATGTTTTGAGGAAGTCCTCTAGTATCTCTAGTATGTAATCAGTTTAAAGTCGCCAAGAATGCGGAATAGGTGTCCCTATATTCTGCAACAATGATTCTACGATCAGTTTTGATGGTTCAATCATGTTAGCATTAGATTTCTCATTTTGATACCATCCCAATACCAATCCCAGTGATGTCCAGGTCACCTCGTGGCTGGCAACGTTGGACCAAGCAACTGTACGACCAAGTCATGGCTTCAGCATGCGGAATTTCGCGTGAAAGACTCAGCGGTGACACCAAGAAATGCCATCGTTGTGACTCAAAGAGAAATGCCTCTGACTGAAGAGTACATGGCCTAAAACTTTGCATGATCAGCAAGTCTCATCAATAGAATGAAACCATGCCAGTTAATCCACAAGTGATCAGCCTCCGACCAGGCTCGGGTTGCTGATCGAACCTGAAGGACGAGCTGCAATCGATGGTTTGAACCCTGACCTTCAAAAAGCCATGGCCGATTTCTCAGAGCGTGAAATTTTTCGGAGATGGGGTTATGGTTAAATGATACCAGCAAGCATCAGCAAACCACAGATTTGGTAGGATTTATGAATTTGAGATATTGTTGACTATGTTGACCCTTTTTGGTGGTAAATCAGTAGATCATCTATTTTTTGGTTGTTGAGTGTTGCTGATCATGTTGATTCGTAGCCATGTTGAGCTTGTCTCAAAACGGGGGTTGTCTACCACATATGGGCCAGCCATCGGGTTTTGGCGCACATAGCCATGGAGATAGGAGATGGGTCAATTTGTTACCAGAGACCGGATTACCAAAAAGGCAAACTTTGATTCAGCGCAGACGAATACATTTGCCCAGCCGAAGCTGATAGGGACGGCATGTGAACTTGGAGTTCTTCACAAAGATGTGGGGATGTTTTTTTGGATAAATCACCATGTTTGCTGGTGGATTCGTCATTTTTTGCTGGTGAAATCACTGGTTTGGCTGGTCTTTTGCTCATTATAGTTACATTGTAGATTGATGTAGATTGCATGTCTACAAAACTAATGATAATCATTATTTACCATTATTCACCATGATTTACCAGGAAATTCACCGTTATTATCATTAATGAATGAATCATGATCCCGAATATTATTCACCATTATTCACCATTATTATCACTATTATATTGTAAATCTACCATTATTGATTCAGCACTATACCTTTCGTATCACTATAATTCACCGTTATTCACCATTGTAGATGGCAGGTCTACAACAATTTTTCCTCGTTCTGAGGCACGACTCATCCGAGGGACCGCAACTCACCGTCGGCCCGTTTCGGATACCACGCTCAAGTTCCGCCACGAGGCAGCGTCCCCGATCTCACGGTCATTGATCAAAAGATAAGTGGACTTATTATGACTTATTATTAGATAATTCATATATGTATATGATTATAAATTCATATAAAATCATACATGTATATTATTATATATAATGTATAATACATATACATATACTGTATATACATACATATTGTAGGTTATATATGTATATGTATTTTGTGGCTGAAATTCTGGAATCCCATGATCCAAGCCGAACATCTGAGGCTGCGGAAGTATTGAGACGTGCTGGGCGGCCATATGACTTAGACATCAGCCGAAGACTGAGCACGAGAAAAAGCAGTTCCTGTTTTTGTTGAATCTGCCTTGACCCCTGTTTTACCCAGAAAGTAACTTACAATAACAGAATGTTCCATAGAATATCCCAGAACATTCGGATAAAGGAACTGATGTTTTATAGGATTTTAGCATTCTTTGTACATCTTCATGCCATCGAATGTCAGGTAAGACAACTATTTGAACATCTTAAATTATCCCACAGCCCATCTATGGCATATCCCATCATCCGCTTCAAATTGGTCGGTGTTCTCCCCATGGGTCAATCCCCCGTTTTGATTTCCACATCGGTTAGGCCTAGGAGTGGGTTTCGTGGATTTGGCCGATGCCTCAGGTGTTTGAACCATGGGAGTCCCAGAGGGTTCCCAGAGTTTGAACCATAGGATTTGTTGGGGGATCTATGGGGATCTATGGGGATCTGGTTTTTTTTCTGACCCCTTAAAAAAATGAGGCATTGCCAGGACCAGATGGTGTCTTTTGGCTTCTGGATGGCCCAGAGGCAGCCGCTACTGCACCGGCTTTCTGAGATGTTTAAGTTGAGATTGGTCAAAAGCACTTGAATATCTTGAATTATCAATGATAATAAGCATCGTGGTTTGCAAGTTCTTCCATATGCTAGGCTTTTCGAAGACCCTTCCGGACTGATTCCACAAGACCCAAGCTTGAGTTGGCTAGATGCTCAGGTGCTTTTGTGAAGCCTCAACGAAGTGGGAAAAAACTGTTTAGGGAGTTGTAGCCAAGAGTATAGCATGACTATTCATGCGTAGTAACTGCCATGGCATAAATATATATATATATGTCCACGTAGATTGATGTTTACACACACGCGCGCGCACGTGTATGTACATATATACACTACATTGCTTTGCATAACTTGCATTACAGAAGATGTCATAAATTACATTACATTGCGTAGCATGACATGTCATTGCATTACACATTGCATTTCATTGCATTACATAGCATTACATTGATTGCATTGCATGCAACTGCATACAACTGCATACAATTGCATAAACATGCATCATTGTTACCTAAAAGTTACATACAAGTGCATACATAAATAGATTTACACAGATACGCATAGATGCACATATTATTTCTGTGCTGTATATACATGTTTACGCATATCCGTGACTTTCATTCGTCAGCTCAGGTTCCCATGGAGACGTTCCGATCGCAGCTCTTTCTGGCAGTGCTTAACAAAGGTGCTGTTGAAGCCATGGATTCTGGGCAAGAAATCACCAAATTGTGGTTTTGTCCAAAAATGGATTGGATGGGCCCCCCCAAAAAAATGGATCGGATTTTGATCACAAAATCGTCGAATCACCGCGAAACAGCGGCTTTCAAGGATGCTTCATTGGATGCGTGGGAAGGAGAAGCTCCCAGGAGCTTTGTGTGATGAGTCATTCAGTGCCGCTTTGTTTGGGGATTTGCAGCCAACTGATAGCCATCACGTCCAGGTTTTTATCATGTTGATCTACCATTATGCCAAATACATCTAAATACCAATAGAGTATTGATGATTATTGTTCAGGGTTATCTACCATAGCATTTATGAAAAGAGTATTTCTCCCGACAGGAACGGCAAAGAGGTCTTGGGCATTCCACACGACCTGGCAGGGAGTCTCAGATCGTACCATGGATGGGTCCAAAAAGGTTGAAACAAAGCTGATATAATGGTGTCAAAAACAGATGGTTATATATATATAATGAAATTGATATAAATGGTTGTTGCTGAAAAATCTGGTATATCAGCGCCCAACTGTTTAAATGTGATTGAACATGGAAAATCATGTTCTACCATTTGGATCCGGCTATTCCATGCCATGCCAGGCTCGAAGCAAGAGATTCCCGTGGTTGGAGGCTCATGAGGTGCAGCTGGTCGTATATATTAAATATTTCATGGAGATGAATGGAGTATGAAGATTAACCAGAGGATTTTTAGGGATATGTTCGGCTGAACCAGACTCAAACAGATGATACTGTAGAGATGCAGATGTAACTCTGTGGAATTATGCTGCCGGTATAGTTTGTGCGTGTATGTGTTGGGCGCAGTAGATATTGCACATTACATGCATGAGCGTCTACGGTACAGTTCCGAAAGGTGAGGCTTGCCAGATTGGATTGGCGTGGAGCTTACACCGGACCACATGAATTTGCAAGTGAATATGTTGGTCACATTCGCAGCTGCTACGTGTTCGCTCCTTGCCTTCTCGCCCAACTACAGTCCTCATGGCATCCCGCCCGTTCGGAGTACCCACATCTCTCACATTATCTTACAATCTGACGAAGATTGTCAAGTACATACACATTGGGCAAGGTGTTTTGTCCCAAGACTATTTGACCCTAGATCATCCACCATTTGTCATGCAGCAATCGAGGTTGGAATGGGAACGAATGCCTTCCCAAGCTCGTTTGGCTGCGTTGACCAAGCCACATCCGCGCATGCTGAAATTTACGACGCGACGGGATGGCAGGTGATTGACTTGGCAATTCAGTTGAATTCCCGTCACTATCCTGTTTTTTTGTTGGACAATGCTGTGGTTTCTCCTCGTAGGAAGAGCCATGGGATTGGGTCCGACCTAAGATCTGAGCAATGGCGGGACTAAGGAAGTAGCCTGGCTGTGTGATTGACGGATTGCCGCCCTACGGAGGGAAAGGTACCTGATGTTTTGTTGACCAATATCTGATCCAATATGATCCCACGCATAGTAAACAGATTTGGGTCTTTCCTTGTTTACTGGGCAGACCTGACAAACTGAATTGCTTTGCATCCTGACCGCTGATCTGGAAATCAAGAACGCCCCACACAACGTGCATTCCGCGCATCCAGATTGCGGGCATCAGTTGTCTGGTTCCCAGACGGCTTCATGAGAGTCATCAGCCTCAATTCCCAAATCCAATCGAGTACACAAAAAAATGGATAGCCGAACACGTAAACATCATCCAGTCTACCCTTTGGTAATCAACCGTGGCAATGGAAAATCCCTGATGAGCTGAAGTTTTAGTCAAGAAATGTCAAGAATGTTTGGTGATAATAAGTAACAATGGTGAGAGACTTCCAACTATGATTATGAACACGTTCTGCTGCAGCACTGGGATGATCATGCAGATTCTGTCGCAAGCAATCTCGGCCCTTCCTATCTTCGGCTAGCTTTTTGTTCAGATCATCATCCGCCATGGGAGACCTGCGTCTCGTTCATGCCCTTGGCCTTAGCATTCCTTCCAACCGTCTCTTAGAGAAGTATGGCGACAGGTTGCGGTCGGCTCCAGTTGTGGGCATCCACCGTCAGCCGCCAGCACCTGTCATGGTGAATCCTGATAGGGATGGAATTGCTGGCATCCCTGCAGCTGCTGAGTCAGATGAGCAGAATCCCCTCGGAAACAGTCCCGCAGGTGGTGATGGTGATGGAACTGCCAATGTCAAGGACAGAACTGGACAGAAGTGAGCCTCCCTGCGGAAGTGCCTTTGCAGTGGCTGTGCGCAGATAGATGTGACACATGAGACGCAAACAGCGTCCAGTGGTGCTTTCAAAACGATAGTATAGACAGTACATTATCTTAATTTCAGCTTACGCTCTGGCAATCAAACCTCGTATATATATATATACACATGAAAGAAAACTTCACATGTTTGAATGATTTGTCCCATTAAAAGCGGGAACTTCTGTAACCCGTTTTGATTGATACAACTGGAGCAGCTGTTGCGATATGAGTGCACTTTCTATGTCCGCGGCTCCGGGGACTACAGATGGGCTGTGGGTTTGTCCATCCCTGTGGGAATTGTGGGGATGGGTCAACATTTGTTTCGCCAGATGTTTTTTCCGCATGTCACGTCTTATCAACTATCGGATTCTTCTTGGAGGACCCAGTCTTGACCCGTACCCATTTACTTTTAAATCAAGGATGAAGTGACGATATGCAGAGCGAATATGACTCCGTCTGCACTCACAGGTGCACCCTCAAGACTTGAAGCATGTCCAAAGCAACAGCTGCTTGCCTTCCCTGAAAACTAAAAGAACTGGGCACTCTTCTCTCTTCGAAACATGATAGCCACGAGCAGTGA
>Ga0126342_10010205_pt1 | contig 16799 bp, 17 predicted proteins | sample Cyp1metagenome_FD_92528 | JGI IMG/M metagenome (GOLD analysis project Ga0126342, IMG submission 92528) | Coral microbial communities from Lord Howe Island, Old Settlement Bay, Australia - Cyphastrea 1 metagenome | ecosystem: Host-associated > Invertebrates > Cnidaria > Coral ... | reverse complement strand
TAAATGTCTATAAATGTCTATAAATGTCTATAAATGTCTATAAATGTCTATAAATGTCTATAAATGTCTATAAATGTCTATAAATGTCTATAAATGTCTATAAATGTCTATAAATGTCTATAACTGTCTATAAATGTCTATGAATGTCTATAAATGTCTATAAATGTCTATAACAGATCTTAAAAGTTCAAGCGCAAAACGATGCAATTTTTCCCGAGACTTTAGGATCAGATCTTGTATCTACATCGATGATGTCATAGATGCTCTGCGGCTGGCCGTGAAGGCTGGGCCGGGTCACACGCGGCATCAAACGAGAACCAGCACCATTTGGAAGGACCATGAAATCCTTGTCACCAGGGCAGCTGCCTCAGCAGTAGATACGAATGCCTTGCGGGGATTGGGAGTGCTTGTGTGAAAAGACAAGGCCTTTCTCGAATGATCATGTGAATCATGTGCATTCACATGCACGCAACACAGCAGGGCCACATCGAGGGCATTGTCAACTTGGGAGGCGCTTCAGCAGCAAGTCGCTCTGTAGGTTCGAACATTCTTGAACAAATCATTAACAAATCATTAAGCCGCTTACCCTATGCACCCCTTCACAATATTGCCAGAATATGCCAGAATGTTAAGCCCTGATCTCACCCACCAGTCCCGTGGAAATGACAATTGGTGAGGACCAGAAGCACTCTCACGATTGGACTTCTGCCGAATTGTTGCGAAACATTTTGGCATCAACGAGTCGATAGTTCAAGGTGCGCATCGCATGACTGCGACATGGCTTAACGATGATCCTTTCCTGATTTGTAGCATTACCTTGTGTGTTTTGTGTTGTGTTTTGTTGTGTTTTGATTTTCATGTTACATCATGATCCTGTAGAGTGGGAGTATTGACATAGAGTTGCTACAACTACTGTAGGACAGGAATAACATACTGTAGTGACGGTAGTGCACATCAGACATTGTAACAGGGTAAATAAATCCTACTACGTCATTTTGTATTTTGTATTAGTGGGGTAGAGCAACAGATATTGAACCTGGCAAAGATATGAGAAGATTCCATATTGAAGACTAGATTGCATATTGAAGACTACAGCACAGTGCACTGCAATAATGTCAAGAGCCAGACAGGACCCTGTGCTATGGACAGGTCACCAGCTATAGATAGTGCGCAGTAGCGCCGAACAGTAAGTGTAGTAGTGCACCCTCAGTCTAGGAAAGTCCAAAGTTGCTGGTGTGGATAGTACTCCGCGATGGCACAGAATGTTCTTGGATGGTGCAGAGCAGTTCAGACCAGTTTAGAGAACAGCATGAAGATCATGAAGCAGCTTAGGAGAATACAACGGCATAGAATGATATGAATTTATTCAGGATACCAGGATATCTTCAAAGAATTGCTAGACACCGTAGTGGCTGCACAATGCCAATACCAATGCATTGGGATTCGATACTGCCAGATTGACGTTTTCAACAGAGCAGCCTCGGTCGCTTGCACTCCACAAGTCCTCAAACTCTGTTGGATGACAATGAGAAGACATGTAAAGACATTGGAAATGTGTTGATATTTCCCCAATGACCGGAAGAATTGCAGGGCATTTCAGGGTGCAAATGGCCTCGCCAATCATGTTCCCTGGGTTCAACCAGTTCGATGATTTTTCCTGGTGGGTTTTTGGGCGCAGTGTGGCGCAGTGTGGCGCAGTGTGGCGCAGTGTGGCGCAGTGTTGGAGGTTCTCTGTATCACCTTCCAACACCTTCGCCCGCTGACATCTCCATGAACATCCAACGGCTTGAAAGTGTGTCGCTTGAACAAAGGTTCGGCTCAACAAAGGTTGCAAAATGTTCCAAATTGGTTCCATGTTTCAATCTCTGGCTCAACGAGTTGATTTCAGCAACAGGTCAATTTGACGATGGTAGATGAAACGTGGGTTCAAATACGTTCAAGTCAACTGCCAATTTTTTACAATCTTTTTATTGATCGTCGCAACATGTTTCAATATTTTAGCGGTCATGTTTTTTCCAGGATCACAAGTACAACGGCCATCAAAGACACACCGGTGGGGGCCAAAATTCTGAGGATGGGGCGACTGCGGAGCTTGGATGAAGCTCTGAAGATCATGAATCCCAAACTTTGAGCCATGAAACCAGCCAAAACATGGCATGGCCAACAAGGAAGCCAGCAAAGTATCACAGATATGAAAGCTTGGCGTGTGTTCATCAAACTAAGTGATCATTGGTGCTTGCAACTTGTTTAGTGTCCAGGCGTGTTGAGTCGAGCTGGCTGAAGCTGCAAAGCACATGGTTTCAGCCAGCTTCTGCAGTTCGAACATATGCAGCGCTCAGAAAATTGTGGCAACTTGCAGCCGATGTGCAGAGAACTTCTGAGAGGTAGCTGTTGTGTAGAGGCTTTTTGTTGCGTGATATCAGGGTGTTATTGTGCTTCCCCAGAAAGCTGAGGCCTTCTATTTCATTCCGGATCCCCCAACCCCCTGTACAGTTTGTAAATTCATAGTGGTCTACATATGTTTTACTATGGCTATGTGTTTGTGCAATACACGTTCATCCGTTCATTCCTTTTTACTCCTTGACTTTGAACACAACCTCTGAGGTTCACGAAATACCAGCGGCATCGCCACCCAACCTATCGTTTTTCCAGGTGGCTGAAGCCCTCAATGTATCTCAATGTTTGTTCTTGAGCAAGGCGATAAATTGAAGGAAGGTCTGAGGTATGTTTGAGGTCCATTCGTGGTTTGCCCTCTGGGATTGCGCCTGTTTAAACTCTCGATATGCAAAGATTGCAACACTTGAACTTGTTTCTTGGCTGCGATTCAAATTTGTCTTTGCTGGCCCTTTCGAACGCTTTCACCAGCATGAGCGCAGATTCACAATGAAATGATGCTGAAGGAAGTCTGTCAGAGAACTCTGCAGACAAACTAAGTCACAAACCGACTGACAAAGCAGTCACCAGATGTCACCAGACAACCTTCCCCACTAGTCATTGGTCAACTCGCCTTAACTCGCTATTCACGGCTGAGCAAGTCAGCCAGTTCTCAACTCTCAAAGCACCAGAGGTTGGCTGAAAGTCTGTGGTTATGCATAAGTTTCGGGTGCAACAATTGCTCGAGGTTGCTAACAATTGTAACAAATTGTAACAAATTGTAACTAGTTCATAGCTTTGACATGCTTTGACTGTACAATATTTAGATAAAATATTTAAAATGGCTGGAGGCCGCAGAATCTGCTGCAGCTGCGTTGGGTGGAGCAGCTATTTGCGCTGCTCACAGGAGACCCGGCCTCTCTGTTTTAAGCACCGTGCATCACCGTGCCATTTGTTTTCAAAACACCAAACCAATCGGAATATGTCATACTGCCATATAATATACTGCCATACTTAGTACTGGAATTCCGGAGCCAACAGTTCCTTCATGGGAGGACAAGCCTATCCAGTTTCTTTGCCAGCTTCAGCTTGCGACCAAGATACCAGCAAGCACGCAACGATCATGCGGAAAGAACTCCATGTTCCAATCTTTCCAGTCCCTTCTTTCGCTGCAGATGCTTTCTCTGAAAGAATTGGTGACGCAACTTTGACCGGAGCGGACTGCAGACTGCAGACCCCAGGTGAATTCTGCAAGATGGATGGCTTGGACTCAGCAACTGGAAAGTTGCGTCTTGATTGAAATGAGACATGACATGACAAAACTGAAGAACTGAAAGCACTGAAAGCATCAGAAGTCTTGTGAGATGTTCACAGTTTCAGAACTAGTAAGGTGTGGTGGTGAATTTGCAGAGAAGCCTTCCGAAGCACCGAAACTCAGAGTATCCACGCATTGGAATACAGTTTCATCATGGCCCCCTCCTTGACCTTTGCAGCGTGATTTGGAGACCATACTGTACAATGCCATAAGACCTCTTCCTGATGTCCTTACCTTGCAGTTGTGCTTTTGAATTCTAATGGCGCCACGGGCCACATCGCAACATGTGCAGAAACCCAGACACGTAAAACTATCACAGAGGTACGTACAAAACAAGACGCAGCACACCACTACACTGCACTTTAGGCTATACTATATACCTAATTAATCCTAATTGTATACATATATATATAGAGTTTATATGGACCTTAGTATGTGTTTATGCATATACACGACGTCCGTTCATATCGTCATCGTTTGATTTGAATCTCGTAGTCCACTCTTGGCCGAGCAGCTTTACTTAAGTTCCATCATCGTGAAATACCCGACTTTTTTTTGCTTTGTCCATGCTGATCTGCCGCCATGCCCGATTGAAATCCCAATGAGTGCTGCGCTGATTCTGCAGAAGATACTTGGACACAGAAGCAATGCAGCATGCAAAATTGCTAGAAGCAATGCTCAAGCTTTCAAGCCAATCAGCATCAATTCGCCATCGGAATTGGAATCCTGGGCCGACCTGCACAGCACCTGGTCAGAGCCCAAGGAATGGCTTCAAAGAAGTCCGAAGGATTGGAGAAGGTGTGGCCGGTGTGGGTTTAAGCATTGAGATGCATTGAGCAATGCACTTTGTGACACACTCCAATGCACCGGACAAGATCAGCCATGTCCCCGCTGCAAAATGAACTTTGCAAATCCTTCAATAATATATTAACATATATAATTACTGTATATATATATATATTATATCTATATCTTTCAGTCTGCTTCAATCTCCACTCCAATCCAACTCTCCTGACCGCTCCTCAACTTTCTACTGTACTTGTAGTGCCTCATGCTTCATATGGTCACCATGTGTGTGTGTGTGTTGCCCATGGACCTCGACTGTTTCAGGAGCCTTTGGACAGGCCGTTCTGGTGGAAGATGAGCAGGGCTCGAAGTTGGTCTGCAACTTGAACGGCGATAAGACAGAAGAAATACGTAGAAATATATAGAAATATCAGAATCAAGGAGGAACGCTCTTGAAAACAGGAACCAGGATGAAGCTGGAAGGAAAAAGCGCGAGTTCCATGTCGGAAATTGGCCTTTGTTCAGAACACTTCCATGCCCAGGTACGGTGGTATGTGCATGAGCAGTTTCTGAGTATTTCGGAGTTGAATGCCAATGCATGCCCATGCCATATGGCTTGTCTTTTTACCAAGGCAAGATGGTGGATGTGAGAGAGGCTCGCACGATTTTTCTTTGTTCGCTTTGTTCGCTTGGTTCGGTTTGGTGGTAATCTTCGGACTGTACTTGGTTGTTGGCCGTTGATTACGTTGATTGATCTTGGTTGCTGCATGTTGCGAAAATGACGGTTGTGTCTGAAGCACAGAATTTCATTGCCTTAGGCCTCACCCAAAGAGGTGCAGGAAACTCTCAAGGAGGCACAATTGCTGGCGTCCTTTAAGTGACTCGACGGAAGTGCGACGAGACAAACCTTCGACAATGTACCAACGTACATGGTTTCGTTACATATATCACTTCGCAGCATGGCAAAACAATACTTTCAAGATAGGATCTGGCAAGAACATATCTGAAAGTGTGTGTGGTAGTTCTTTGTTGCAGTCGTAGCACGTCCAGTGTTGGGAATGGGATTGATGCTGCAGAATCCATCCATTGAGACAGACAATACTGGCAATCTCAAGAAAGGATCAGGCTTCAGTATCAAAATGCCTTTGTAAGTATCAGGAGGGTATGACTAATCTGCCTGCCATATGCCTTGCATTTTAGGCATCCTTTCATTGTGGACTACCGCAGCAACTTCCTGGACGGTGGCCACCTGACAATATCGCTATAGCATGTTACAGTGCAAAGATACGCAGAGGGTGATTCAATTGGAAGAGCGTGACTGAACCTTAAATAGATTTGCTCGTAAGAAAGGGAGTGGATGGAGAGGTACTACCACAATTGCCAGATGTTGCGAGCACAGCAAGCTTCGCTTTGTTGCAATTGATTTTGCACTCTTTCCTCACCGGGCCGGATTAAATTTGCAAGGCCGCTTCTACAAATCAGGAGTAGAAAACCCACGGGAAGATCCCATGATTGGCAATAATGTTGAGAATTTCAAGAAAATGGACTTGCAGTGCCTCAGTTGCAAAAGACCCACATATTTGCGAAGACAGCATGTAGACCACGACAAGCTTAAGGATACCTTGGCATTTTCATGGCCTACTGTGAGGGAGGTGACCTGGCCACTCAGGCAGGGGTACGATTTTGTTATCGAAGCATCCCAATCCGAGCTGTCAGACTAGCTATGACGCAGCTATGACATCTATGACATCTATGACTAGCTGATGGGAAACCATGCCTATTTGAAGAAGGGTCAACAAGACACGTCTCGTTCTCAGCAAAAAGTTCCGAGCATTCTCCTTTCGTTTTTTTTTTGCCTTTTTTCTCATTTTCCAATTCTTTTCCAATTCCTTTTGTTTTTTCTTTTTTCTGCCGAAATGTCAGATCAGCCTGGCGCGCGATGCTCAGCGGCGTATCGCAGAGCCGCAGATCCTGAGATGGATGACCCAGGCGGAGAATCCGAAATGCATCGAAATGCACTATCCCAGTCTATCCCAGTCTATCCCAATCTATCCATGTCGGCCATGTCAGCCATGTCAGCCATGTCTCGTGAAAGCGTCTTGTGACTTGTGCGTGCTCATCTCCTGATGTCAGGCAAAATGGTGCCGGCAATGTTGTCAATATGGGAATGATGAAGTGCAAATGTAAGTACAACATGTTCTGTACATCATACAAAACGTTGATAAATGTACTTTACCTCCTTGGAATCACCACAGAATGTGTTGAGTTGCCCTTGGTTTGGACCATGCCGTTCACATGGACCTTTCTGCGTTTCTCAATTTCAACATGAACAAGACCCACCCGTCAATGATTCTGTGAGTACAGATCCAGAACCTTCATAGTCTTGATTTGGATTTGCTGCAAAGACATAGTCGCGCAGGCACCAAACAGTTGTGTGATCCAATAAGGATCGTTAACTACTGTCTGCTTTTCTAGATGGAACCGAGATATTTTATGCTGACGCTGCTGTCAGTGAGTTATTCATAAGCATTTAACGTTTGCAGTCTAGCTTTTAATGCTGTCGAGTAATTATCTAGCATGTGTTTGCCTAGCACATATACATGGATTGATATGCACCATGCACATGTACAGTAATGATAGATATTTTGTATATGCAACATGCGTGTATCATGTGCCCGGAGACATGGATGTTCCTGATATCTCACCCTTTTAAGATAGAGATCCTTGGGCACTACCCGCTCGAACCATCAGCATCCACGGCATCGACACCACCAGTTTCGTCACCGGCACCAAACATGTCTTCTTTGCACAACATGTCTTCATCATGAAACTGCTGCCCCAGCACCGTCAGGTTGGTGGGTTTTGCGGCACATACCCAACATTGACATATTAGATATACAGAGCGATGATAAACGTGTGCAAACTGCTTCATGCATTTGCATTCCTTGACATCTTCACAAAGATCTATATGATCTATGACATGCTTGTTTTGGGCATTTGTGGCAGTTGTCGCAGACTTCTCCCAGTGGTTTCATAATTTGGGGTAGGGACCCTCTTCGCACGCTTGTTGGATGGTGACAGGCGCTGCTCGCGCTGAAGTACATCCACGACAAACACGTGCTTCATCGAGCTGCTTGCCAAACGGACAAAGAATTCAGCAAAAACATGATCAAAACTGACACGTAAATACACTACACGTGACTACGAACAAAGACAGGTATGACGCCGTCCATATTCAGGGAAGCAGCAATCCAGGCGCACAGACCAGTTTTGAGCCACCAAGGATCTCAAATCTGGAAACTTCTTCTTGTCCAAAGCTGGCAACCTGGATTTATTTTATTTCGATTTTTAGAGGCTGGTGCTTTACACCCTTTACACCTTAGACGTTGCACACCGCACCAGTTTACAAACCCCTGCGGTTTGGCCTTTCGCAAACCAGACGGATTTGATTGTGCGTTCGTGATCCAAACCCGTCCAAGCGGAAACTGTCTCAATCTTCTGTCAGAATCTTTCAATTGCACACCATATGTGAGAACCAGCGCGCTATCTAGTAGGGCACCATAGGGCACCAGCTGGGAGGGCAATCAATAAAAACAAAACAATCAAAATAAAATAAAATAAATCCTTGGAGGGCCCGATGTTTTGGTTTTTTCTTATTTTTTCTTATCTTTCCACCTTCGCAGGCCCAACCCAAATAGTCACCTACCAAGTAGTGACCTCATCCTCATAATTGAGTATATCACATTGAGCAATTTATCTCATGGCTGAAATCGACATGGCACACTTCGAGGCAATTTGAAGATGGGGGACTTTGGCATCGCCAAAGTTCTCAGCTCAACACAGGCACTCGGGGAACTTGGCGAACCTGGCGAACTTCTTTTGTTTGGCGGGACTTGACAGTTGTTTGTTTGGCACAGTTGAATACAGTTGAGCTCTTTTGGACAGTCAAGTACTTTGGCAGCATGTGGACAAGATGCAAGACTATGGAACCTGCTGGATGCATCTGGATTCAGTGAAGCAGTCAATGGACTATTCGAAGCATTTCCAAACATTGGATGATCTTGGATGGTTTTCAAATGTTTTCAAGTAGTTTTCGATTTCTCAGACCTTGGAGATCCTTGGAGCCTTGGAGGCCATCGCAAGAACTGCAATCGGTACTCCGTACTACCTGAGCCCAGAGGTCTGTCAGGAGAAGCCGTGACTTGGTTCGAAGCCTCTCCGTCCCTCGACTCCCTCGACTCCCTCGACCTGTCAAGAGTTCTGTGGATTTTGTGTGGATCCGGTGTGGATCACTCTCAAAGAATCTTCGCCAAATTGGGTATGAGCAGGTTGATTTGAGTTGATTTGAGTTGATTTCAGTTGTTTTGTTCCCAAGCAGTTGCAGCTTGTTTCATGATTTGCTCCGCTTGTTCGTCTCGAGTTTGTCCCAGGCGAATCCCGTGGATTCACTTCTCGCATTTTCATTTATTTTCGTTGAAATCGAGAAATTGTTAGAAATTGTTAGAAAGGCACAAACGAAGGAACCCGAGGCATTTTGCAAGGTTTTAAGGTTTAATTGAATATATTGAATGACCTTGTGCATCTTCAGAGAGACTGCGGCATGTCAAATACATGGGTAATGTTGCGCATTAATTAGTGGGATGGCTGTAGATTGGGGGATGGTTTTCCGAAAAGCCGCCAAAAAAATCAAAGCAGTAGAATCGGCATTCCTGGAAAGAAAGGCCCTTCTTCATTCATATATCATATAGTTGCCTGATTTCATGAAATTGTTGGGTTTGCGGCTGCACAAAGCAGCGTTGGTGTGAAAGTTTGACCACGTGCACGGAGAGGGCCCATGTGAGCGTAATAATTACCACTTTGCGATTGATGAGGCCGAGAGGTGTTGGAACATTTTGAGAAAACACCTCATGGCCAACCCAAACTGAGCTGGGACGATGCCGGTACCAAAACACCTCAAGCACAAACGTACAAACAAAGCACAAACAAGGGTTCGGCATGGTTCCGCATAACTCAGATATTGTAAGGGTACCGTATGCGCGCAGTATGGTACCGTGAGAGATAGGACAGGATCACCTGTCAATCCTCCGAGGTATGCTTGGCCTGCTGACATTTGGGCTATGGGGGTTATCCTCTACGAACTATGTGCGTTGAAACTTCCTTTTGACGGAGGCAGGGATTGTTGTCGATTCAAACGTGTTCTTGAGGGTTTATTTTGTTTCGCATTTGGAAGATTTTGGAAGATGTTACAGGTTGACCGGTTTGCTGTCCAAGGATCCAACATGGTGGTCCTTGTGCAGAGCATAATTCGGGGAACGGCTCCGCCACTGCCAGAGGACGGACTCAGGGACGTGCTGAGGGCAGCACTGCAAGAGGAACAAAAGCAGTATCTGCAGATATCTGCAGTGCTCAAGCAGATGATCATTGTCTAGAATCACTTCAGAAGAATCCAAATCACAGAGAGGCAAACTATAAGACCGATCCACATTGAAATCATTTGCACTTGTTTGGTGCCTCTTAGCCGATAGTTTTTGGCTGAAGGAATACTCCACGTTCATTCGTGGACTGTGTCACTTAGCGGAATTTCAGCTGCTGCAAGGCAGAGCCGATGGAGTAGGCAGCTCCTTATGACTCGGTACACGGCTCGAACAAGTGGCTATTTGTATTGTTGGTTCGTTGAATATTGTTGATGATGTGACATTAGCGTTGCAAAGACGTAACACCAGCCACTGGCAACCTCCAGAAAGGTGTTCTGTGTTTTGCTATTGGCCCCCGAGCAAGTTGCTATTTACCTCCCAGCAAGTCTGGAGTGATTTATCGAAATGTCATCGCTTTGACCGGGTTTAAAAGCCTATGACTGTATATGGGGATCTTTCTAAAACCCTCCTGTTCAAATTTAGTTTGCGGGTTTGTGATGGTTTGTGGAGAACTTTGGGGTAGCTACACATTTCTGAAATCAGACGAATCAGGCACTGAGATGCTGAACAAAGTCCCTGCCAAACGCCCAACGGCTGGGGCGATCCTGTTGCTGGGCAGCAGACCTCCGTAGAGAAAGCATGAACTGGCAAGTTCATGCGAGTTCATGCGAGTTCATGCGAGTTCTGCAAATGCATCAGAGGCCTATGGCTCCATAGTGATCAAGGATGATCTATATTGTGATCGATGGATGATCATTCTATTGCCAAATCTTGACGTTTTTCAACTGCCAAGCATAGACCATCATGGACCTTTCTAGCTGGCCTCAAGAAACTGTAAAGGGGTGAGGGCACAGGATATGTGTTTCGAGGCAATTAAAAAAACACTGGGACTAAGTACTCTTCCAGGAACTGTGCTGGATAAACGTCTCAAGTCTCATTGAGATCCTTGTTTGATCTTGGTTTCTTGCTTGTGCCGCAACTTGGCGCACACTTTTCCGTGATAGACTTTTTGACCTCCGACCATTTTTTGCTGCAAGTGGCAGACGGGTTCAAGCGGTTCAAGACTCGAAAGATTCCGAAATATCTCATCACGAAGTCCCAGGAGCCGAGGGCCTTTGCAAAGCATTGTTCAGAGTTTCTTCGAGGAAGCCCGTGCCAAGGCTCCCCGGACTCCCCGGGTTTGAAATTTGAGCCGTTGTATGCCGTTTTTGTTATTCCCTTGTTGAACTATATGTTGAACTAAGAAGCAAAGAGTCCTTGGAGAACCAGCTTCTGAACTTCATCAAATGTGCTGCCGTGTGCTGCTAACATGTTGGTTGTCCTTACAACATGTCTTGTTTGTAGGCCAGGGAAACGCAGGAGGCGTGGTCAGTCTCACACTTTGGAGTTCGGCATCTCGTGTGTACTTCTGTTGCTTATGTATTTTTAAACCCTTCAGAGGGTGTCCCCGCTCAGGCGTTGCCCGCGGTGCAGGTTGTGAAAGAGCCGAAGCTGCAGCCCCAGAGCATCATAAACCGGTTGGCATTGATTGGACAAACAGTAACATATTTTCAGATGTGCTTCTCCCATCTTCTCCCCATATTTCAGTGACATGTCTTCCCAAGAATCTGAAGAGATCTAAAATCTAAGAGAACAATTTTTCTGCAGCAGATGCAGAGGTTGGCTAAAGAGGCACAAAGGAGGACCACCAAAACAAAGCGAGCATCATCCGAACATCCTTGGGAGAAATTTGGGATAAATCCTTCTGCTTCGTGGTTGAGACCTACAAACAGAGCGCCCCTGGCAACTTGTTTGGCCTGCAGGTTGCCCTCAAGCAAAGCGCCGGTGCTTGGCCTAGTCACGGATCCCCCAAAGAAAAACTTGTGGACAAACATCAAGGCCCTGGGGCTCATTGCGGCAAGAGAGAGAGAGAGAGAGAGACAGTTTGAAGAACAACACTGGTTCAATTTGCGCAGTCAAAAGTCGTGGCCCACGTAGATGTCAGCCGATTGGTCACTGAGTCAAGTGTCAGTCACGTGTCAACCACCCTTGAAGAATTAGTCAGAATTATTTGAACCACCGAACTGCTGCTTGTGAAGACGGTTGCTGTCCAACGGTCTCTAGTCTCTAGTTTGTTAAAATTCTCGAGATGTAAATTCATGTAATAAACATAATTACTAAGTATATTGTATCTATGCGTATACACACATACACAATATATATATATATATATATATATTAATATATATATATATATATCAATATATCATAATGTATAATAATGTGTGTACATATATATATATATACACACGTATATACAATATACAGTTGCTGGTCGGCACGTTCTGACTGATCCAAGGTTTCTGCAGCCTGCTCAACACAGCTGCTGGATCAAATGCTCCAGGAATCCGACAGTACGGAGGAGCCACTGGTTTGGATAGGTGTCAAGATACGTCGCGTGCGATTGTGTAACTCTTTTGCTGAAGAAAACAGGTGACAGTTGTGTCAAAAATTGACGAAATGCGGTTGTTTTAGAAAGAAATCTGCGTCTTAGCACCCTTCCTTGGTGTCTCTGATCGGTTGCAGGCCTCACATCAGGAAGCGCCTGCTATAGGCATCGCTGGCGGCGACATGTCTCTGGAGGACTGATTCAGACTGCAAACATGCCAAGAGACAGTTGACTGATTTAGAATGCCATTGTGTCTATCTCAGAGTCTATCTCTCATCATGATACCATGTCAATTGGTGGTGTATTGTGCTTAGTGACAGAATCAAAAATGCAAGAGTAGTTTCGGGGGATGGGTAATCAGTGAGCATCTAAGAAGTCTGAATCCCGCTACCGTCTTGCCAAGCTGCCCAAGCTGCCGAAATGCCCAAGCTGCAGATCAAACATGTAAAGACTTGGCCCAAATCGCTTGCATATATTTGAACATCATTTGAACATAGTTGAAGTGTATCGAAGTCAGCGTTTGTTTCGTGTCGCAGGATCAGTGCAGTGAGCTCCTTGCAGAGTTGGGTTTGGATGGCGATGATCCACAGGATACTGCAGGCGGTACAGCTTTTGCAATGCCATCATGTGCCATTCAGATTCTTCAAATTGCATCTAGGATAAATCATCCTTTGCCAATCTGTGCCAGCTTCTGCCCTTTCCAGATTTTTCCAGCTTGTTGGCAAAAGGAAGAGTTCAATCAAGCCTTGGCTATGCTGGCAATTTGCAAAAGTTGGCTTTAGCCCTCAAGCCACGATTGGCCTCATGCCAGGATCACTCACCCAAGCCGAGCTGGATCTGCTTTGCAGCATGCACCCTGTCAGGATAGGCACGTTTCCTGATGTTTCCTGATATTAGTGATGGACAGACTATGAGTATGCATGGTCTTCAATAGTTGTGTGGCCCATTAGGCTTCAGATTGCTTCATGCACTGATTGTACACGATCTAAAATCTCTCCCCGAGGTAGCTGCGGTAGCTCTGTCTTTGCTCTGAAGATCATCAGCCATCTGAGAATTCGCCGCGTGCGAATGTGCAACTTTCCACGAGCCTTACAGTCGAAATAGATGAGTACTTGATAAACCCGGCTGTACAACTTTTGTATAACTTGAAAGTTTGAGAGCTTTGCTGATTTTTCTGTGACTCCCGGGAAAACCGTATCTAGTACTTCAACAGGGGTAGAAATCCATTATCGTTCAGGATTTTGAAAGCATTGTATTGGGCAGGTATTGGTTTGCATTTCGCGTTTCAGAGGCACTCAGATTCTCTGAGGCTGAAATGCATCTGTTTCACTCTTACGGGTGCTTTGGGGAAAGCCACCCGCTAAACCTCAGCCCACTCTGCGCAGTTCGCCGATCAAGCACAAAGGACTCAAAATCAAAAACCTTAGGGCCTTGGTAAATGGCTTGGTATTGCCTTCCTGCTGGTGGCTTTCCCAGATCTCCTTTGACCTAGTCAGGAGAGCCTCGTCCAAAATCAAGCCCCTTTGGAGATGCAGTGCAGCCTGCTTTCTGACACGGTGGAAGATCTCTGTGTGAGCTCTGGAGTGTTCTGCGTGCGCCACGAATCTCAGGGCAAAGAAGAAAAGACAGAATCTTGCAATGTGGAGGAGGCACGGTTTGGCACTTGTGTGCACGCAACTTCAGACATTTCTCGATGCTGGAACGTTTTCAGATGCGTAATTTGGCCATACTCTAGAGGGCAAACGAGAGCAAATGTTTTTAACTTTTCTACTCCCTTGAACATTCTCAAGAAGCGCAGGTCCAGCAGCCGAAATGGCGCAGGCGTCTCCTAGCGGCAGGCCTTGTAGGCTCTGCGCTGCCGTGCTTTTGGCGTTTTTCACACGTCGTGAAGTTTTCAGGATTTTCACGGTTTCACGTTTTGCACTCTTTCACACCCTGCGCAATTCTTCATGTCCAAAACGTGTCTTTCGGAAGTACAATGTAATAAAAAGATACATAAAGGGTGGGCCCTTTGTGGGTTAATGCAAGCGGTAGGGAAACACGCATGAAATACATGAGAATACATGTCAATTGTCTAAACCTTCTCCCGCGGAAAAGTATGGAACAACCATCACACATGTCAATAAATTCCTTGTTCTGAAGTGGCCTTCATGATACGCTGACCCACTGATAACAAGTGTCAAAACTGTATCACGTAGATAATGGTAATACTGTGTTGTACGGCAGGACTAAACCAAAAGTGCTGGCATTCCGATGGTGGTACTCGTAGCTGTGATTGCTTGCTTTCTTCCAGGCATGGTGTAATTTTTGCAGCCGAAGCATGATTAAGTGATATTAAGTGCAGGCGGGGGATATACCACTTTCGGATTTTGTTGCAAGGTTCGAAAGACACGGGCAACAGTGCTTCAGCATACCAACAGTTTAACCATCAATGCTTGCAATACTCCTCAATGGTTTTCAGAGCGAGGGCTGGTATGGGCTGAATTGTGACAAATTAGAAACAAAACACTGTAGGCATCTAAAGTCGAATTAATCCAACATACCCTGTTGATATAACTAATGTATATATATATAAATCGAAGGACGCTTAGAAGTCAAACTTCTGACAATATGGACAGATGAAAAGCAGAGGTGGGAAGAGTCAGAGAAGAGAAGAGAAGAAGAAAGAATACCAGGGAAGACAAAGAGTCATAAGACAGAAGATGCAGGTGCGGGAAAAGGTCGCAAAGTCGCGAAACGCTGTGTTTTTCCAATGATTTGTGGCTCCGGAGGGTCGAAAAGTAGGCTCGCTAAAGCGGCGGGTGCAGAGCCATCTGGCCAGATGAGAGATGAAAAGTTGCACACCGTTGTGGCGCGAAGCACATTTCCAAGTCAAAATGCACAAAGCACATGACGTTCGGACCACTGTTGGAAGTTGAGATGTCAAAAAAAGTGCCCCCGCGTTGTGGCGCGAAGCACATTTCGAAGTCAAAATGACAAAAGACACCATGTTCGGACCACTTTTGGAAGTTGAGATGTCGAAAAAGCGCCCGCCGTTCTGGCGCAAAGCACATTTCGAATTCAAAATGCGCAAAGCACACCTTTCTCGGCCGAACAAGCGCACCCCGCTGTGGCGCGAAGCACATTTCTAAGTCAAAAGCAAAAAACTGAGGCGGAGGCGCACTTTTGGACGTTCAGATGTCGTTTTTTGGGACAGGCGCAGGGGATTGTGCACCTTGTCAAAAGTGAGCAAAACGTCAAGGTTTTGTGGTATTTCAATTCCAACCACCACTACACTACACCACGCTCCACTATACACTACAACTACAACTACAACTGCGCTACACTTACACTAATTGCACTACACTACACTACGCTACGCCCAATTACACTACACTAGACTACACTACACTAACTACAGCTACAACTACAACTACAATCTTCTATGAGAACAGGGAGTCTAATCAGGAGGGATCATAATCAAACTGGGAAAAATAACAAATAGTAAATAATGATAATAAATAATAAACTAAGATAAGAATAAATAATACCAAATTGTAACAAATAATGGAAGCTATCGAAAAAATATACAAACATAATTAAACATAACAAACAATACTTAAAATTATGGATTCAATTACCTTCCAGAACTGAGAAAACTTGAAAAAAAAAAAAAAATAGGAAAACAGAGAAAAAAAGAAACCAATAATAAAAAAAATAGAAAAATAGAAAAAAATAGAAACACATAGAAAAATATAAAAAAAATAGAAAAAAATAAAAAAAACACAAAAAAATAAAAAAAAATAAAAAAGAATAAAAACAAATAAAAAAATAAAATATTCTGGGGGCGCCGAGGCAGATTTCCTTTAATTTTCTGCAGTTTTGCTTCACAATTCCATTGTTTTATTGCAGTTTGGACTACCCTAGTTCATTTCTGAATATGATCCCTTTGAATATGAGCCCAAAGCTCATTGATGATACAACTACAACTACACTACACTTCACTTCACTTCACTTCACTTCACTTCACTTCACTTCACTACACTCAATTACACTACGCTACACTACAGCTACAGCTACAACTACAGCTACAACTATATTTACATTATATACTACAACTAATAATATCAATATTGTTAAGACTACAACTACAAGTACAACTAAAACTACCTTACACCACACTAAGCACATTGCACTACACGACGCTACACTACACTACACTACACTACACTACACTACACCACACTACACTAATTACACTACACGACACTCCACTTCACTTCACTACATTCAATTACACTACACTACACCACAGCTACAACTACAACTACAACTGAAACTACATTACACTACACTAAGTACATTACACTACACGACTCTACACTACACCACACCGCACCACACGGCAACACACGGCACCACACGGCACCACACGGCACCACACCACCACACTACACTACACTACACCAACTACAACTACAACTACAGCTACAACTACAACTAC
>Ga0126342_10010204_pt1 | contig 16802 bp, 12 predicted proteins | sample Cyp1metagenome_FD_92528 | JGI IMG/M metagenome (GOLD analysis project Ga0126342, IMG submission 92528) | Coral microbial communities from Lord Howe Island, Old Settlement Bay, Australia - Cyphastrea 1 metagenome | ecosystem: Host-associated > Invertebrates > Cnidaria > Coral ... | reverse complement strand
GGTGGGAGTTTAATATTCCCTAATATCCTTGTTGATCTTCCCAATTGCATGTAAATTTTAACGGGGGTGGTAGTTTTATATTTCCTAATATCCTTGTTGAGCTTCCCAATTGAATGTAAAGTTTAACGCTGGTGGGAGTTTAATATTCCTTAATATCTTTGTTGATCTTCCCAATTGCATGTAAAGTTTAACGGGGGTGGGAGTTTAATATTTCCTAATATCTTTGTTGATCTTCCCAATTGCATGTAAAGTTTAACAGGGGTGGAAGTTTAATATTCCCTAATATCTTTGTTGATCTTCCCAATTGAATGTAAAATTTAACGGGGTGGGAGTTTAATATTCTCCAATACCGTTTGCTTTTTCCCATAGGAATTTACGGTTTAACGGGGGTGGGAGTTTAATATTCCCTAATATCTTTGTTGATCTTCCTAATTGAATGTTAACTTTCACGATTTGAGAATTTAATATTTCCTAGTACCTTTGTTGTTTTTCCCATAGGAATTGCAGGTGTTATGCCGTTTTGTTTTTCCCATAGGAATTTCGGTTGTTTTGATCTTGTTTGTTTAATAGTCTCTAGTACCTGTGTTATTTTTCCCATAGGAATTACGGTAATTTGCAACATCATTTGTTTGTGAATGGGAAACTTCTACGCTGCAACGCCTGGGCAAATCCCAGGTGTTGCGCGTATATATATATATACACATACAATATCCATTTATGGTAAAAGAATCAAGCATGAAAATGCCCTTCACCAGTTGGTGTCCCCTGCGCTATCAGTTGTATCATATTGTTCCTGGAAAAACGCTTAGTTGTTCGGATTTCGCTGTATATCCAACCAAATGGGCGATGAAAACTCTATGCCCAAATGATGGCTAAGTCTCTCAAATATATAGCTCCATAATAATCCTTACGAATAATCCTTACTAATAATCCCATCCTCCACATTGTTGGTTAAAAACAACCCAAAATTTACGGTTGATTGAATTACACCCCATAATATCACCATTGAATAGTTTTTTCATCCTTATATTCCCTATGTTGCCAAAGATATCTATTAAATCATGAGCCAAACAGATCAACCCACATTGTTCTGCCATTGGGTACATCTCCTTATTCTCCGAGGTGAAGCCAGTGATCATGATCAACCTCGGACACCAGGCATGACCCAATTTTCATTGTTCTTTTTTATGTGGTGAACTTTGTTTTGTGCAAAAAAACATATCTACATAAATATATATATATAGATCGCTATAGAATATTCCACCTTAGATGACATTGTTTAATGGAGGTAGCCCTAAAAGAGTCACTGGAGAAACTGATATCCCAGTGGCTTGGTCTTCCAATATTTACAGGAACCACTTTTCTCGGTCGACACATGGTTTCCTGCAAATATTCAGCATATATATATGGATACATATATATATATATTCTTATATTATGGAGATTTCCATAGAGAGATAAACTATATATATACATTACTACAGATAGATAGTGTATTTGTTATTCACTCTTATGAATAGATACTGTATTTGTTATATCTGGCTGAAATATAATAGTTCAAGAAAAGGAAAATGCCCGAAATACGGCCAAATGGGGATGATTTGCCTTACTAATCATCATTCTAGTGACACCAGAATGAGGTCATTATATTTTTTTCCAGATTATAAATCATATATATATATACATATCCTATCTATATATATATGATATATATATGGATACACACCGCTAACATATACTATATCCATATATACAATACGCCATATATCTTACATCACACATCACAAATCATATATCATTATTCCCATTTTCATGGAAGCTATCGGTTATTCCCAGACAATTTTGTTTGCTCCTTCCATATTTGAGACCATCTAGGGGGTGTTTAACGATAGGGGGATGGGATTGTTAATGGGGATAGTTCAGGGAGAATGATGGATCTATACCATGAAAATTATCCCAATCCCATTGTAATGGGGGCTAGAAAAATATCATGGGGATAATTATCCATACCAAAATTCATGGATCTGTCGCATTCGTGACTCAATGATCTTTTCAATGGGCGTAGAATGAAATCCCATCTGTTAATAGTGGTGACTATTAACCATGATCAATGCATTATTTATTCATAAGCCCCATATTAATGGATATCAACCACGAATTAAACCATTAGTAACTTAGTAACCATTAAATAACCATAATTTCACCATTCTTAAACTTAACCATAAACCCAACCAAGCATTAACCATTGGCAAAAACACCATGCTTTAGCGGGCCCCGCTTCGATAGAAGTCACGGCGTGGCATCGAAGTTCAAGGCTTCGGAGCTTTGCAGCCGCCAGGCGCGAAGCGCCTGGGAAAATTCCCATGGGAGCCCTCGAAAAACCATAGGATTTTACCCTCTGGTGATGTCAAAATAGCTATTGGAAATTGCCAGTTATTGTTCATGTACCCATTATAGCGAGCTGGTGATTTTCCATAGTTTTTTGTTAACGTTTACCAGAGGGTAAGGGAATTTTCACTGGTTCTTGGGATTTCACCATGAATTTCACCAAGGGTTTCAAGCCACGTTTTTGGTGAGATCTCAGCCCAATAAAACACATCCTCCAAACGCGTTCTAGTCAGATTTTATCCCCATCCGTTGGTTGATCTAAACACATCAACTATAACGGGGATTTGACTGGATATACGTATATATATATATATATATGTAGAATATACATATACGTATATATATATATAATATGTTCTCCATCTCCAGCGTTCTTTCTTGCACCCTTTCCCTTTCTCGAGGGCACCTGTGTGCTGGCAAAGAGCACCCTCTGCACTGCAACCAGCAGTTCGTTCTCGCGACTCAACTGCTTGCCTGTTGCGACTTGTTATTTTCACAACCCTGGATGTTTTTTTATTTCCCATTGAAGTGTCCATTGGTATCACCATGAAGAATTGGGTAAAAAACTAAACATATATTCGGAATACAACGGGATACACAGCCAACAACATGATTTGTGAGTGTGTGAGAATAGGGTATATGGTATACCCCATACTATGGTCACTTGAATAGGGAATATGACGATCAACCATCAACTGTTGGGGTACACAATTTATTAATGAACGGTTTTCCCATATCAAAACGAATAAATTGTGAATTTCCAATGTCATTTTCTTAGTACTGGCATGCTATAGTGAATAGGAAGGAAAGTTTTTTTTTAGGATCTGCTTCATCAACACTGGAAGCTTAGAGTGGTTTGAAATGACATGCAATGGAAATGACCCTTGCAAAGATTGCAAAGGAAAAAGATGGAAAAAACAAAGCGGAGAACAGGGATCCTTGCATTTTTCCTACAAACATAATCTTTTTGAAGGGTAGATTACAACTTTTAGCAAGAGTGATCTGTTCCCATAGGACAGCTGGGATGAGATTTCCAAATAGGGTGCCCCATTGCATCCAGCTAATCATCATTCTCCCTAGAAAAGCCACTGGGGGCATTGATACACCTCCCTATTGTATCTGACTGAATATTCCATCATCCTGAAAAATCCTCAAGGCCATTTGAGTTCCTTATAATTCAACCAGATTAATATCCCTGCTGCTGTTGCTGTTGCTGCTGTTTGAAGGCTCCATGCTTAACCCCCACTGTTTCCACTGTTTCAATTGATTGCGGCCTGAGCCCGGCAGCATCAAATCCAGCACTGCGGAGAGTTGACGATCCATACCTGGTCAGACTGGGATTGGACCATTGGCATAACCCAAGGTCCCCAGCATGGGGATTTCTTGGGGACTTGTGAATGGTGGGTTGTTATGTTATGTTACTATCTTATAATCAAGAAACAATGAGGGATTCATGGGATTAAAATGTTGTGACCAACAATGAAGGAGATTTATGGGAGATTCATTAATATGCTCTAATCAACAATTAGGATAAAATGGGGGATCAATATATTCTGCCGTTGTACCAAACAATTATTGGGGAGTAATGGCGGAATGGGGAGAATTCTGGGCTATTTTGTGGGCATATCGCCAGGTTCAGGATGATAATTTGGTTGACATTGGGTTGGGATAATTACAAATCGTAGTATCACCTAAACCTGTCCAATTGCCATGATGTCTCCATAAAATGGAGGGTTTTTGATCGAAAAAAAACAGTCAGTCAAGCTGTCGTCCTTTGCGGCTGCAGAGTATCACCATGTCCACCCCAGTTTGCGTCGCTTCAATCCCCAATTCTTGATGAGCAAAATCCTTGATCTTTGATATGGGTATGGGTCAATACCTATAGATACATTTTTAGTGGGATGAACATCCACAAATCCCAGCTATTTTTGGGTTCACTAAATTCCAGGGTTTTGACCCATCCCCATATCCTCAATTTCTGATTGGTGCCAAGTTTTGATCTTTAAATCCACAGAATTTTCTTCATGGCCACAGCTGCGCCTTGCGCAGGCCAATATCCCACTGCTCGGCTGAAGGCGCGTAGGAAGAGGTGGTCGTCCGCGGCGCCGCCCGCCTGAGTGAAGCCCAGGGAGCCGATTTTTGCCATGGAAAATTGGGACTAAAAAACCAACGAACCTTGGGCTTTTAAGCGCAGGGAAAACTCGAGTCCATGGAGGTTTCAGTACGAACAGCACAGCAACGACTGGAAAAGTCAAAATGGGCAGAAAAATCCGGGTGTAACATGGTTTTAACCAGAGATAGGGGCTTAATCACGTGAACCAACGAGAATTGGGACTTGACCAAGCATACATGGTGGTCTAACTGTAGAAAATCGGGTCTGTAAACAAGCAAAATCCGAGTCAAACAGTAATACCTGGGATCTTTATCTTTGTTATCTTTGTTATCTAACTAATTCCATTCCATCCCATTCCATACACCAAGTGTATATTCATCAATAAACATGGATTCCTTTCTCTACTTTCGAATTCAGCCGTGCCCATCTTATAACGACTTTTTGAGTCCGGCCTCCAACATATCTCGCACATTGATCTCCAAGGCTCGCCGCCCTAGCATTGGATGGTCATCCCATCGTCCCGTGGGACTGAGGGTATTAAAATGTATTACCCTCTGGTTATGTCAACAGTTTGCTATTGAAAATGGCCATAGAAATAGTGGATGACTACCCATTCAAAATGGTGGATCTTTCCATAGCTATGTAAACGTTTACCAGAGGGTACATACGAGGGAATGGGATGATCTTTGCAAATCATCTGACCTGTGAAACCTCATCCCAGGGCTTGATTTCTTGTGACCCTTCAGTACTTTTAGAGTTTGCTTTGGTTTTGATGGCCCGTTGATAGATGATCTAAGGTTTCTAAACATCTTGATTTAGCTCATTTTCCACTTGAACATGGGTGCTATGTTAGGATACCCCCCTATTTTTGGACACATTAATCGGTGATGGTAATTTTGCTGCTGCATTGGAGAAATCCCAACCTTCGTTGCTGTCCCTTAAAACGCCTTCCGTTCCAAATTCTAGGTCGATCTCCAGTAGGATTTCGGCCTATGGATGGGAATCCGAGAAAAAGGTAGCCATTTCTTTTACCCTCTGGTAAACGTTTACAGTTTGCGAACTGGAAAATTGCCATTTATAGTGAGTTTTCCCATTGAAAATGGTGATTGTCCAATTGTAAACGTTTACCAGAGGGTAACACACATAATTCTACATGAAATCCAAGTTGAGGCTACAACTTTTCAGTTGGTTCACCATAGGACCCAGTTGTTGACCTGTATCAACTGCCCATCTCTGCAGTCAGAGTGAACTTCGGCGATTTTCCTGGTTTTCTTATTGTAAGTAATGTAAGTAAAACAATGTCATAAATCGCCCATGTGGGAATGGTCTATACCACCTATTTATGGTGATTTGGGGGATGGTTTATTGTTTTACCCACATTAATGTATCATTTATTTTGATATCAAAAGTATTATATGGTTATCCCCACAATCCCCTATTACTCACGAAATATCGTTAACCCCCTTGAGGGTTAGCAATATATATATATATATCGATGACATTCCCACAATGTGAGAAAATAGCTTTTAAGAATTTACCAACGTTTTAAAGCATCATTTTTGGCGATGGGTGTGAAAATAGGGCACTCCGTACACGACTGCTTCATCATTCGTCTTTTTTTCAGATACGGTCATATTTTTAGCTATGTGCCTACTAACATATTCTATTCTATCCCCACTATATCCTCATGTTTTTCCCAGTCACAATAAATCAGATGCTTGGTTATATATATATATATTCAATTATAGGGTTCAAATCCCCTGGCCCCATGATCCCTACAGTATCACAAAAAAACATCGTGGCGGCCACGAGTCCAATCAATTTCGTCATCATCTCGTTCAAGCCATTGCCACGATGGCCCGTGAGTAGCAGCACCCGTTCCGGCGGCTGATCCAGCCAGTCCTGCGGGAGATAGACTGGGAAGAGTGGCGATGGTTCAGATCCAAAGATATGGGAATTACCCTCCGGTAAACTAACTGTTTGCGGTTGAAAATCACAATTTTTACTGGGTAAATCACCATTTTTACTGGGTAGTCATCAACTATTTCGACTGGGCCATGTTCAACAGCAAAAAGTAACAAATTACCAGAGGGTATATGGTAAAATCGTGGGATATTCCAATGGTAGCAAATAGTTTATCGTAACCCGTATTTTATCATAAGTAGCTATTTTATGCAATTTTATGGCAAACTAATGGGATACAATGGGATATGATGAGGACATTATGAAGATTATATGGGAAAATGGGGAATACATGGCGATATGATGTGTTCTAATTCTAAGCTATTGTGGGATATAACCAACAAACAATGGAGGGTTATTTATGAACATCATGGGGACTATCAACGGGGATCATTAATCGCAGTGATAGGAAAATTGGCACTATTCGTGGGGCTTTTTTCTGGGATACCGGAACCCAATATTGACGGATATAACCATCAACATCGGACGATTAAGTGGGCTCCTTAATAGTGTAAAACCCCAGCTGAATATCGGAATGCGGACATTATGGGACCAGATTTGGGGGCTTAATCTCAAGGTCGCAAGATCATAGGGATATAGTGGTGGGATAAAGTTCCCCACATGGCTGGCGGATTTTGGAGGGGATTGCACTGGTAGGGACTCTCAGGGGATGATCATCCCCAATAAACAGGGGTTTCGCAGCCACTGCTCATGGTCCGTTTTTGGTCATGTATCCCCATTAATAAACCCTTTCTTGGTGCTTAGTTAAATCCACATTCATTGTTTTTGGTACTATTATCCCCATTGGGAATCCCATTATATACCCATTTCGGATTATTATCTGAAAGTACCCCAATTGTTTTTTTCCTCCAACCGAAAAAAAATAAACCAGTTGCTGTCCTTCAATTTGGCGGTTTCGTTTTGATGTTCCGCCCAGAAGTCATCGAAGAGATCTGGTCGCCATGGCGGAATTGGGTTTCCCCCCACAAGAATCGAGGGATTACATGATACTTAACGGATATCTGTAATATCTAAATGTAATATTTATGTGTTGAGGATTACACGACATAAATTGTGGAATATTGTTGGGGATTTTCAAAATGGTTGGATACCCTAGGTCATTGAGGACCGCTGTTTATGTTGAATTAACATCCAACTTCAAGGATTCATGGTGTGGCTGTCCATTATCCCCCACTTTGGTGTATGGGGCAGCCGGCCTGGCGAACATCAAAACAGTAGGTATGGCGAGATACTCATTCCCCCCATTCAGTTTTCAGAGTGGATCCAATATGTGACAATTTGATGACCCCCAAACCATTGGTTTTTTGAAGGTTGACCATCGCCAGAGGGGGTTTGAATCACAACTGCTTGTTAATTCCAGGTTTATTCCATGATTTGTTGAATGGTATACCTGGTGGTCATAACCTACTGGAGAATGGGAATATCATCATCCCCAAATAGAATGGGGGACACACCCATTTCCACTTGGAGTATCATTCCATTTCGTAGCTGGCAGGTGGGTTTAGTTTCCCGATGGGTTAAATTGATCAGTCTTGGGGCTGAACTTCACCATGAACATGGATGGTCAATGCTAGTACTCAATAAACATGATCATTCAATATTTGCGGAGTTTCACCATCAACCCCTATGATGTCTGAATGGGGTTACTTTCATAAATCCTATTAACATCATATTTCTAATCCATGAATCCACGATTTCAATGGGGTTAACGTAATCTATCCATTCCTATCTTTGATGCATGGGGCTTAGTAAAGGCCTAGATTTTGTGGGCTTACTGGACCTTCCAGGGACGCCTGAACCGGCTTTCTGTCGCAGAGATTCCCTGGCTTTGCTCATGCTGTGCAGCAGCCAGCCGCGCAGTCCTTTGCCGCCTGGCAGCTCATTGATGAAGATTGGGTCAGGTATGTTATGTATACTGTATTCTATACATATATAATGTACAACAATGAACATGTACGTATGTATATATGTATATATATGTATAACATGATCTCAAAATCCACAACAAGTCTAAATGGAAGTGAAATGTCTTGTCGGGCACTTGTGATTTTAATTCTGGCTCAAGTATACTGCACCAAGCTGAATTAGAGATATTTTGGGAAGGTTTCCCATACCAATTGCCTTTCATGGGGACGTGATTGTGAGAGTCTGACAATTCACTCATATATATATAATATACATACTATACATATACATGTATGACCTAGTACGGGTTACCTGATAGGACGATTTGTGGGGGTGATACTATCAACGGGAGCATTCCCCTCATCTTAAACTGTGGGATGACCTTGCAGGAGATGACAACTGCTGGATTCTGGATGTTTATCCTCTCGAAAATCTGATGTGGTAGTGACTTTTGAATGGTTTTGACACATCCCCACATCAGTCTAGCTCTCACAAACTGTTGGGATTCTCTGGGGTCACAAATGGTTGGGATTTCTCCAATGAACTCCATGTAGATCCAGGTCACCATGGACTGGGATGATCCTTGATAGTTCAGCGATTGTGTCTAGCCACTTTAAGGATAGTTTACCACCCATCTTTTGAAGGTTCACTACCCTCAGGTCATCAAAAATTGCAATGGGAAATGCAATTTTTCGTGGACAATCATCTACAAATGACATAATCAATGCGAGACAAGGTGGGACATTAGATTACATTCGAGTTTGCCTGAAAATATGCTATCCCATTGCATCCACCAGTTATCATTTTCCCAGTTCTCTCATGGCAATCTGTCGATTAAGCCCAGCGTTTCACCGAAGGTCTCCTCCATGGTTGAAAGATATCCCCATGCGATGCCCCCACCTTTGTCTTCGCTGGCAGAAACCTGGGAGATTTGTCGTTGGCAATGGATGGCACCCGACTGGAATCACTCATCTTCTATGTAATATGCTTGTACTGATTTAACAACATATCCTACTTAGTTAAAACAACATTGACAACAAGTCAAAGTTTTTAACAACAAACTGCCTTAACTAATGCATTTGAACACATATAAATTGGTGCTTTAGAATGGGGAAAACCAATGGTTTTGGGGTACCCCATTGCAGGAAACACCGATATCTCTACCTCTAAGCTTAGATATCCTGCGAAACTTATGTTTTTTTGGTTTTCGCAAAATCATCTCCATGAACGTGGCACAAATACAAGTACCCTACTCAACCAATGTTGATCCAATATCTATCTCCCATCCATCCATCCATGAATCCATCCATGTCTTTATCTCTACACTCTAACAAGTACCTGCATGGTCAGCAGTTGTATTCTCTGCGAAGCGAATGGGTTTGTTGGTTTCCGGTGTCCAACTGCAGCTGTTCAAGCTTCGCAAAAAGAACTCCCCAACTTCCAAGTTGGATAGTTTATGGATCAAAATATCTGGCAATCTTTTTTCAGAAACGAAACGGATGTTCATGGATGTTCACTCCGTTCCTCTTTTGAAACCCAGCTCCATATCTGGCCTTCAAAGTTCACGAATCCAACAGATTGGAATCCCCATGAAAGCTGCGTTTTGACGTTTTGTTTGTAGGTGAAGTTTCGTCTCAAATCCCAGAGTCACCACCAAGCTACTGGCGGGGATGAAAAGATGCTGGCAATCTTCAAATGAACAAAGCTGCTGCGCATGGGATCCCAGATGAAATACGTGGTACCAAACCTGACACGGAAGGAAGGAAGGTTTTGGGATGAGATATGTTCCGCTGTCCTTGAGGGATGGATGGGAACTCCGGTCATAAGAATGTCGGAAAATTCATCGGGAGTACTGAGGATCAATGGATACATCCCTTCGGGTTTGTCCTTCACGATAGGCTGATGATATACCGCATTTTTTTGCCCATTAAATGATGGAAAACATGATGATAAACAACTTATATTTTTTTGGGGCCTCCATCAAACCCATGTTGTAACTACAATTTTCATGTGCGAGACTGTGATTAACATACTAGCGAAAGATTAGATATATCTAGTTAAATATGGTTCACCAACAATTTTCAAAACCAGGTAACCATGTACTAAGCTGCATGCGCATCCAAGTAATGTCAACCCCGGTTCATCGATTAGGCCCACCCCAAAAAGATGATAAGTTACCATCCAAAAGCTCCAACATCAAACCTCCGGACCCCAATTTCAACTTGGATGCCGATCCCAGTAAAACGGCTAAGAACTGGTATGCAACTGAGGTTTGTCCAACCTTGCCGCTTTTTGTTCCCCAAACATGCCCATCTTTTAGGCCGCTGGGCATCAACACCACAAAGATGGGAAAGATCAGTCGGGCATTGGACGTGATCGTCTCCCAGATCCATTTCCTGAGGGAGAATACTGGATTATAACTGAGAATGGTTTGGTTACCATGTAGAAATGTCAATGGGTTATAAGTTATAACCAACACACTACATCGGCTGTAAACCCAACATGAATATGCCCATCAAATCAATTAAGAATGGGCATACTTCCAATTTTTGTTGTTGTACTGGTTCGACGGGACTTTTCTCGCTATTTGTAACTCGGTTTTCAGCTGAAGCACTTGGGTTTATTTTGATCCAGATTTAGGGTATGGCTTCAGCATTTGGTTTGCAACAGGGTTCACAAAAGAAAACTGGAAGCTTCGTGAACCGAAATTTGGACACACCAATCTATGACAGCCAGGTTTAGGTGGAAACACCCATGTTGGAAAACGGGAAAGACCTGGTGACTTGGAGAAAACATAAACTATAGTTGAACAGGATGATGTTCCTACAACATGCCATTTTACACAATGTTTCGCCATGCACATGTACCAAATTGATATATTTTATAGGGGTTTAAATCCCAATTTTCAAGCTGCTGAATGTTCTCGGTGCAGTTGGGTCATGACCATGATAGTAATCTCCATCAATTGGGAAATCGTGGCAACCATGTTTTTTTTTCATGGAACTGCAATCCCAGTTGTGCGTTTGTTTTTGGGTAATCCATGACCAATCTTGGATGGGGCCTGGGCCCAATCCAAGTCCAACGAGTCGCTGCATGAATTGTTTGTATTCCATGTGGAAGCGAGGGCCCTCCGGATTTCCTGCCTGGATCAGGTTGAACCCGGATCAGATGTTGGTGGAAGTCGTCCGATATTAGGGGAAACCCATGGCAATTTAAAGATCAATTTTTCAAGGAAATCATCCAACATGTGTGAAACCCCTGGACTCCAGGGAAAATACGGCAAATCTAACAGGTGCAATGGCCGGCGCAATTTGTAAATTGCCTATTCAATGAGATGGAGTGGGTCTTGAACAAAAACACATATCTGAAATAGTGATCTGCTAGTGAAAAAAAACACGGTATTTCAAACTACTGGAGTTGCCTGAATTTGAGGGGCGATTCCTTGGAATCATACTTTAAATCCAACCCTACAGTCGAACCAAACCCACTCTTTAAATCGCACCTCTTGGTGAGTGGTGACATGCATCATTCAGGTGACATTCAAAAGGGAATGAAATCGCGGAGGACGTAATTCGTTTCCCCTGGGCTGACTATGTTAACCATGAACCACTGAATTGGTCATTACATTATTATGGACGAATGCGAATGAGTAATGAATTGGTTAATGATTGGATGATGTGATGAATTACAACCATTTAACACCACAATGATTTTACATACATACACGTAAAACAAAAACAAATACATACAACAGATTACATTACATTTCATTGCATTACATTCCATTCCATCAGATCACATGACATTACATTACACTACATTGATTTTTGGTACACTACATTACATGGTTACAGACATGGAACATCCTCGTGATATTTCCATTGGATGGTCACAATCCCATGGATTTCGTAAGGGATTGGCTGCCTCCAGCAGCGCTCCATGGAGGCAATTCCTGGCCGCCACAGCTGCGGCGGTGTAGCGGAAGGATGCCACCACGGGGCCGCTGTCGGTTACCTGGCAGGTGATGTTGGGGAGACAAATGGATGACATATATGTATATATACACACATATATATGTATATATATACACATTCATTGCATTACCTTACATTACAATAGATTAGATCAGATTAGGTTAGATTAGATTTGATCAGATTAGACTAGATTAGATTGGTTTTGATTGGATTGGTTTTGATTAGATTACAAGACGAGACGAGAAGAGACACAACAAGACGATACGTATATCAATGCCGGTAATCATTGATATTTCAGCAATGCGTGTGCTACATACACACACGTATGTATATATATATATATCTACATATATATATATATGCGCATACATATACAGATATACATTAAAGTATCCAGATCTAGATGCAAGCAGCATTCAAAATGGGTCAGCATCTGAGAAGCAATGGTCTGCGCAGTTTTTGGTTTATCGGGGAAAGGAACGTCTGACCCAAAGCCAAATGCAACAAACAAGACAATGTGGTATCTTGCCAAACAAAGATGGAATCCTAAAACTGAAATGGGATATCCTAAAAATGAGGGACCTCCGCATCATCAAAAATTAGTCTTTCAATAGGCAAACTAATGGATTTTGGGGTACCCCGATTTAGAGAAACATCCATATGACAGGACAACATGGATCAGTGTACCGGGATGATGGAGATTTTGCCGATAAAGATCAAGCTAACAAAAAAGATGCAACCAGCAAAAATAGCACACATCAGAAATTTTCGCACACAACATGGAGATACACTTTGCAAAAGACCACGGAAATAAGATAGATATAAAGCTCGCTTTGAAGTATCTTGGGGTATGACCAATGGCGGATACATCATGGCTCAACTCGTTGCCCGGACAGCTTCGTGCAGAGGGATAATTTTGCTGATGACATGGGAGCAATTGGGAACATAACTATAGTAGCTACAAGTATAACCAACATCGGTGGACATGTTTTCGACATCCACTTTCTGCCTGGAGATCTTCCAGTTGACCATATCTTCTCAAGATCTCATACAGCTTCTCCTGTTGCTGACCGCTGATACGGAGGGAGTATGACTCTTATGACTTTGGCTCAACTGGGGAATAGCTTGCAAGATAGCAAGATGGACTCCAATACTTTGGGGCTATGGCCTTGTAGAATATCCGGGTAGCCACAAGTCACCTGTGGGCCCCAATGGCGTTGCTAAAGAGATGGCTGGACCTTGGGCATCGTGTAAATTTGTACCGGGCTTCGAAACCAGGAACATCATTGTTGAATATTCTTGATAGCATCGAAAAAACGACATTATCAACTGCAACCCATTTACTGGATTGCAGTATGGCATTTCACATATTTCACCATCATCCCACCAATCTAACCTCATCATTTCCAGTATTTAATCATCTAAAGCCATCAATCTCAGCCCATCCATTCATTTCTAAGCAGAGGTCCTCCTTGATCTTTTCGCTGGGTTCCAGGCGGATGTGCAGCTGCGAGGAAGGATAGCGGCTGTTCAGGTCCTGGAAGCAACAGAAAGCAGCGCAGCGTCACCATGAAATATGTGGTACTAACCATGAAACAATGGATGTCTCTATTGGGCTAGCAGTGGGTAAGATCTATAATGGGAATATCTATGGGAATATCTAAGGGAATGGCTGTTTCTATTGGGCTTCTTTGTGATGTGGTAAAGCCAAAACCATAAACTGTGCCCAATACTACTTCTGAATGGATGGGATTAAACAGATCCTGAAATAGTAGGTTCATGGCATTGGTTTGGGGGTCAGCAAAATCCTTAGACGCATAGGTTTTTTGGGGGCACCATATACTGCTCGCAATGCCTATAATAACGCTGATAATCAATCATACACATAGTACAAACACGATATATAGTAACCCCCAAACCATTGGATCTAGCCAACAAACATGGCGGATATCATGAGATTTTCTAAGTATGTATAACTATACAACAAACTCATGAAGATGCAGACTGTTGAGGAGAACAGGATAGATATTTTTTTTTCGGGGTTGCGCTATACGCACACGAATAAAAACAATAAAAACAACACCAACAATACAACAGGAATGATACTGTACAATGTATAACAATAATAATAATAATAATAATAATCAGAAAAACAAACATAACAACAATGATCATGATAATGTTAACTGTGACCAAATGGATACAGTGATCTCCATGGATTGAAAACTGGGTGAATCGAAAAATGTGCAACTTTCTGTTTGAAGTTGTTTAATGCGATGATTTGCCATAGCAAACTGGGGATTTAAAACATGTAAAGAAATGTAAGGACATGTAAAGAAATGTAAGGACATATAAAACCATGTAAAGAAATGTTAAAAATGGAAAAACATGTAAAGAGGTAAAATGAGGTAATATGATGCAAAACCCCTTGGTGGCCCATTCCTGGAATTTTCGCTGATGATCCCAGCACTGGACGCCCATCCCTGGCCTCGAGGTAGGGTGTACCCTTCACTCGGTGCGCGCGCACCGGATGAGGGCACAGAAAGGCCCTGATGTCGTGGGTCCTGGTGGCGGATGATGGCTGAGATGAGAGTTTTCATATGGAAATTCATGCGAATTCATTCGGATTCATGGAAATTTATGGGGGATTGATGGGAATTCATTGGAGTCAATGGAACTTCCTGGGAATCATTTAGTTTCATGCTGAAAGTGTTATGAAAATTAACCGGAGTTAGTGGGAATTCATAGGAATGAATTCGATACTAATGGAGGCTTGGCCTGCAAAAATGAGAACGTATGGTTTGTCACTGTGAATTGCGCTTCACTCTAGGGAATCTTGGGGGGTCAAAACCTTGGTACCCTTGTGAACACCAAAAGAACCGGTATAGCTGGATGTTCATTTTCCACACATAACATATAATGGGTTTTACTAGTAATACTGCAGAAGGCGGCGGCAGAAGTTTCAAAAATAGGAAAGCTATAGGAGAGGCTGGTTGCTGTGAATCACGGATGGCAGAGCGAATCCACTGATGGACCGAAAGGTGGTTGGAATTGTGTTTTTTGGAGTGGTTGCGGTGGTTGCAGCGGTCACCTCACCACAACTGCTGGATGTAGTGTGGTGTAGTGCAGTTGTAGTTGTAGTGCGGTGGAGTTGTAGTTGTAGTGTAGTGTGATTAGTGTAGTGCAGGTGTAGTTGCAGTTGTGGTTGTGGTGTAATTAGCGCAGTCTAGAGTAGTGTACCGTAGTGTTGTGTACTGTAGTGTGATATAGTGTACTGGGAAATTACAAAGATGTTAAAAACCACACACCGATTGGTTAAATGATAGATTCTTCAATCCCAATTGTAGATATTTCATATGCAACCATTAACCATTAAAGGGGGATACTGCATTTAGACCAGGAACCAGTAACAAATTGCTCACTTGTGAATTATGTCCAATTATTGGTTGGTCTATAGATTCGATATTTTTTCTACAACCACTAACCAACCAGGATGCTTCAAATGGTCGAAGGGAACATCTTGCCATCCACTTGGTTTAAAGGGCCCCTGTATCACCATATGTTCTCATATTATCGTCATATCATTATCATATTTGTTTAAACCATATTATCGTCATATTATCCTCATATTATTATCATCTTATTATCACATAACTATCATATCATTATCATATTATTAAACTATTATCAAATTATTATCATATTACCATATTATTACCCATCACTATCATATTATTGACAAATTCTCATCATATTATCATCATATTATTATCATATGTTCTCATATCATCACCATACCATTATCATATCATGATCAAATTGTTATCAAATTGTTATCAAATTATTATCGAATTATCACTATATTATTTCCTATTATTATCATACTATCATATTCTCATCATTTCATTATCAAATCATTATCATATCATTATGAAATTACTATCAAAATAATATCATATTATTAACAGATTCTCATCATACTATTATCATATTCTCATCGTATTATTATCATATGTTCTCATATTATCACCATACCATTTTCATATTATCATCATACCATTTTCATATCATTATCAAATTATTATCAAATTATTAAACTATTACTACATTATTTCCTATTATTATCAAATTATTATCAAATTTTATGTTAACCGCTTCCAGCCAGATCCTATAAAACAATGGAAACATTTTTTCCCCCAAAAAATGTGAAAAAAATGTAAATCAAAAAAGCAACCAAAAAAATGCAAATCCAAAAGCAAAAAAAAAGCAAAAAAATGCAAAAAAATGCAAAAAAAGCAAAAAAATGCAAAAAAAAGAAAACAAAATACAAAAGCAAAGGCAAAAGGAACATATAAGAAGCAAAACTTCAAATCTTAATCTGTATTTGGTTGCAAAAGCAAATACCTGGCCTCATGCAAACAAATATTCAAATTACCAGC
>Ga0126342_10010203_pt1 | contig 16803 bp, 22 predicted proteins | sample Cyp1metagenome_FD_92528 | JGI IMG/M metagenome (GOLD analysis project Ga0126342, IMG submission 92528) | Coral microbial communities from Lord Howe Island, Old Settlement Bay, Australia - Cyphastrea 1 metagenome | ecosystem: Host-associated > Invertebrates > Cnidaria > Coral ... | reverse complement strand
TCGTTTTCGAGAAGTACCTCATGTGGCTCCTTTACTAATCTAACGATCTAGGCTGGTTTGCATGTTTCAGGATTCAGTTCCTGCCGGATCATATAATGATCCATTCTTGTCTAGTGTGTGTGCGTGTGACCCCATCTTCAGCGCAGACTATATACAAGTTATAGTTATAGGATTACCTCACCGGGGACCCTATAACAGGGAGGGTCAAAATCGTAGATTTCAGGGAAGGCCAGGAAAACAATTCTGCTATTTTGGATCAAGTTTACTTGAGCCAAAATTAATCCAAAATTGGCATTTGTATTACCTTAATTCACCAACCACCAAGAAATGACCACTGTCCACCCAAACCTGCCAAACACTAGACAGTAATGTAATATCCTGGAAAGCCAAAATCACAAAATGTTCTGGTCATCATGGGAAAAAACCGTGATGATGATTTTTGGGTTGTAAAATATTGTTTTTACCCGGAATGACAAAAAATGGTCAAATCAAATGAACATTGCAGTCCTACCCGTAGAAAAATACGTTTTTTTCTACATTTTGTTGAAAAAAGAACGTAAAGAGCCGTAGCAACTCTCACACAAGTGGCTCCAGACGATCAAAGCCGTAACTACCAAAAAAAAGGCCAAGGCCGTTTGACCCCCAAAAATATCCAAAAATGGGATTAATATGGCTTTCCAATGTCCGTCCCTTACATGTTTAGTATTGCCTGGGTTTTCGCGGTGGCTCAAATATATATATATACATACATCATTGTGTTTCATCCTTTCAGTTGTTTGTTGCCGTTGTTTTGCACCTCAGATGCATCTCAACATGCCAATTCGAAACGACTGTTCTGAGCAAGTGTCTGTTAGGGGCTGCCAAGGCACCGTGGTGCTCCTCTAGCTCTTTCTTGCGTTGCTTCCTGCCAATGCCACAGACTTGGGTTGAGCCCAGCGGTTTCCAAATGTTTCCAGGGTGGCCACGGGTGGCTGCATCAAAGATGCTAGTTTGCCCTCTGACCTCAATTTTCGCCAGATTAGCCAGCCTGGCTGCATCATAGTCATCGGGGATGTGTTCTGGAAAAGCTCCAGGCTCCTGATCATTCTTGGGCTGTTTGTTGATCATCAAACCAGCGACACTGGTTCTGACATGCCAGTTCTTTTAGACGGAAACCCAGTCCCCAAAGCCAAAAAGAACGCCGCCAGTGAGCACACCAGGGCCACCTGCGCACTAGATTGCAGCGCTGTGCGGCTCAAGACAAGGGAAAAACACCCTCAACGTCGCAACGCTGCTCGTACTTGTTGGCAATCTTAGGCAATTCCCACAATGCACAAATGTGCACAAACCAATTCTGAGATGCTGTATAGGTTTTTCTTGTGGCTCACCAGACTCCACATGGCTCCACGCCTCTCTTCGAGGCACCTCCCAGAATGTTGCGAGGCGGGATGTAGTCTGAGTACCTGTATGGATTTGCAATCGATATTTGAGATACAGAACGTGCAAATATTGTAGTTGCCCACAGTAACAAATACGCATACATATAATATAATGGTATTATAAGTCCAGCATATCATATCTTCAACTGAAAGCCTGCATTTTAGTGTGCTACCGAGGCAATGGCCTGAAATCAGATCGGAAATTACATGAAATGACATGACATGACTATATGGGCCACGGTCAATATTTGGTATATAGCTCCAAGTCATCAACTTTTGAAGAGTGTATTATCGTTTTTCAGGTTTTGGTATATAAGCAAATGTTATCGTTTTTTGAAGAGTGCATTATCGTTTTCCAAGCCCCAGCTCAATTAAAAAATAAAGATGTCTCGAATACTACTCTCCATTAAACTAAATTTTGGCTGTAGCTCATATAATATACATATATACAGTATACAATCTAATCCCTTCTTCCTATTACTAAACCCCCTCCTAATACTAAAAACTAGTGTCCATCTCCAATTTTTGAAAATTTCAGATTGGCCAATTTGATTTTTAATGGATCCCCGTTAGAAAACAATTTAAAAATCAACGTACCATTTGTGGGTTTCCCCCCTTAATTCTAAAAAGTAGTCAACCCCGGGGTGTTTAGTATTAGGGGGAAGCTTCGAAATCCCATCTTTGGCAATATTTTAATTGCGTTATATAAAGAAATTTAATTGATTTTGAGATCGGAAAAAATAGTTTTTATTATTAAGGGTTTTAATTTAGTATTAGGGGGAAGCTTCGAAATCCCATTTTTGGCAATATTTTTTAATTGCGTTATATAAAGAAATTTAATTGATTTTGAGATCGGAAAAAATAGTTTTTATTATTAAGGGTTTTAATTTTGTATTAGGGGGAAGCTTCGAAATCCCATCTTTGGCAATATTTTAATTGCGTTATATAAAGAAAATTAATTGATTTTGAGATCGGAAAAAATAGTTTTTATTATTAAGGGTTTTAATTTTGTATTAGGGGGAAGCTTCGAAATCCCATTTTTGGCAATATTTTAATTGCGTTATATAAAGAAAATTAATTGATTTTAATCCCTTCCTCCATTATAATGCATGAATAACATGATTTCGATTTGGTTCCCTAATAATAAGTACCCCCCTAATACTAAAAACTACTTGCAGAGTTTATTATTAGGGGGGGGACGTTTAGTATTAGGGAGAAGGGATTATACGCAAAATATGCTCATCTCTGCTCAAGGCCCTGGGTCACTTCTCTTTCACCTCCTTGGGATCCTTCACTTGGTCACAATGCTCCACCTGAATTTATGTTTCATGACTCCATGAGAAGAATATAGAAGAATACTGGAAAGAGAACATCGCCACTCTTGGGACCACACATATTCATAGCCAAGCTTGTTGATGCCTTGACATGGGAAGCAGGAGCACTCTTCCAACATCTTCCAACAAAACATATGAGGTCTCATATGGAAGTCAGTTGAGCAGTAGTTGCGTAGAGAAATGTAAAGAAGAAATCTGACCCAATGAATGGCTTGCAATGGCTTGCCACCGCCGCACCGCCGAGAAACTCTGTTTGACTTTCCCAGGAGGCTTGAAGGTGGCATCAGGATCCAGCATCCAAACCTTTCCCTTCTTCATTGCGATCCCTGGGTCCACAAACCTCAGCAATTGAAAACATTGGTATCATTTGGAAAAAATGATGAAACATGATGAAACATGTGACAAAGTAATAAACGAAGTCAAAATGATTCAAAATCCTTATCCTTTCGATCCTTTGATCCTCTTCCTCGCCTTGGCTAAAACATGCTAAAACAAAACAGGTCAGGTCAGCTTCAGCAAAGAGTCGGATCTCCAATCGCCAAGGGAGTTTCGAACTTGAAGTAGACATCAGGAGTTGTACCTTTCCTTGGCACCAAAAGCTTTGGCGGTAGATGCGGTAGGACTGTGTGGCACTGTATGGGGCAAAACCAAAAATTATGCACCACCAAGCTTGTTCTGTCAGCCTTGTTGCGTTTATGTGCGCCATTTTCACAATGGAGGCATTTGCTCGGTCTAGGAAAGTCCAAGAATCTTTGTCGGACATGCCTGAATATTGCGGGTGGTGTTCTCTTCATCATCTGCTACAGGCTTCTTTGTCAACCTGAGAATGTCAAAGCGCAGTGCCAGAGTCATTGGCGTCACCAGCAAACACCAAACACCAACCACCAGGCCGTTAGGCATACACTTGGAAGGCACATGAATTTGCACAGCAGGTGCGAGCACCTTGGTGCATAGGAGTTGTCACCGATGGCGAGGGAGCCTGGAATGCCAAAGTAGCCCCACCTGAATGGTTCGGCGATTCCGCACCAAAGGTTCTTAGGTTCTATCAGAAGTCTGACTTTTGTTGTGACATGTTGTGACCCTGACGCACCCTCCCAACCTTGGCTCATTGGAGGTCTCCAGCGACTCTGTGAAGATCTTCGTGCGCAGTGCTGCGAACTTGTCCTCCAAAAGCCAGCTGCCATGGGAATGATATGGAATGATATGGAATGATATGGAATGATATGGAATGATATGGAATGATATGGAATGATATGGAATGAGATCAATCATCCCTCACGATTTGTTTTCTATGTTTTTCTATTTGTTAGTTCTCCACAGTATGCCACTACTAGTGGCTACACTGGCCACACTGGCTCCACTTTGCGTCTCCTCTGCCTCCATCCTTCACCGTCCTGCGCGTGCACCCCAAAAGCGCAGAATCTACACAAGGATACACAAGGTATGAAACCAACTGCTGGTATCCAATGGTATAAATAAATATATGCATAAAATTGCAATATAATCAATATAATATTAACATATGTTTAAGGTGGTACTGCTACATTGACATTGTCCTAAGCCCCCCTAATGCCCCCCACGACACTATGACTATGACTATGACATGCTGCAGCATCATGCAGCATCTATATAATCAGCCTACTGTATGGCACATCACGCCCCATGCTGCACTAGCTATACCCGGTGCCCTTCTTCCACTTGGATCTCAACCCAAGGCTACGGCAAGTGGACACATCCAATGAAGCTGCTCGGTGTCCTCCCTGCTACTTGTCAGGAAGAGGTAGTGTAGGATTTCACGTTGCTCTTTCAAAGCCAAACGGCGATTGGATCACTCAATCTCGTCAAAGACAGTGGCATGACTGCAAGATATGGCACATCTCAATTAAAAGACATCTGCCCCTAGCATCTAGAGCTAGAACACTGCTAAACGTCTATTATAAACATGTCTAAACATAAAAAAAGGATATCATAAGATTCCAAAACCTGCCAACCAGAAACGCACACAAACAGTATCAAGCAAGCAAACAAATACTGTTTGATACTGTTTGATACGGGCCGTTTGATACGGACGGTTTGATACTGATTGTTTGATACTGATTGTTTGACACTGATTTTTTGATACTGATTGTTTGACACTGATTTTTTGATACTGATTGTTTGATATTGTTTGATACTGTTTGATACAGTTACAGTATCAAACAGTATCAAACAGTATCAAACAGTATCAAACAGTATCAAACAGTATCAAACAGTATCAAACATTATCAAACAGTATCAATCAGTATCAAACAGTATCAAACAGTATCCTTAAAACATATTTCAACCATCTTAAAACTTAGAATCTACACTGCAAAATTCTGCATCGAATCGAGACTTGAGGTCCAGGCTGCATCTTTGACCTGGCAGCCAGGTGAGCCTCCCTTATCCCTTGATATCCCTTGCAATGCACGGCTGCAAATGCAGAGATGAGATCAGGGATCATTTTTTTTGCTCACTTCTTTTTCTTTGGTGCACCGCGGCCTGGCACGGGAGCCACAGCGAAAGCCGGGCTGCTTTACTGGCACGCATGCACTTCGGTCTCATTTAAAGATTTTAAAACCTATGATATATAGATACCTCATGATACCTCATGATACCTCTGACATTTTACAATATTTATCAATATTTGACATTCATCTCTTGTTACAGTACTGAATGTTTTCTCAGTGCCAGCTGCCAGTGACGTAAGGTGCTCCCCAAAAAAAGCAAAGTGACAGAACCAAACCAAGAGAACAAACCACACAAACGTTGTCCCCAATGTTGTCGGACCAAGTTAGCAGGCTCCTTGACTCCGTCCACTCCAGCCATGCTCATCTAGAAGAGATGAAGCAGCGCGGCTGATGTGTTTGAAGCGGTCGGAGCCTCACACATGAGCTGCAGCTCATGGGTCAAGAATGACCTTCACTGCGCTTCTTGCATCTGCCTGTTTGGCTATTTGCTGTTCTTTGTGTACATTAATAAATAACTACATACAGTAATAACTACCAGGGCACTATCAACTTTCAAAGCGATGCGCAGCCATGCAACAGCAGACTTAGCAGCCTTTTGCCCATGAAAAACACAAAAAAAAAATGGCCCAGCCTAAATGGATGCCACCATACCAGCGACTCACCATGACGAAGACATCCTGCAGCTGACCGACCCAGACTTTCTGGAGTTCTTGGCTTTCTTATTCTTTCCTGTAAGCCAACAGCAAATTTCGAGCTTGTTTTGCACTGCTCACGGCTGGATTGTTGCTTCCCGCATGATTGGCTGTTCTGTGGCAGTGACAGAAAGGCACCAGCAACTCTCTGTAACCACCCGGAGTAAAGCCAACGATTATCAGATATCAGTCAGGATGTATCGGGTTGACAGCTGTTTGCCTTGCACATTGCAAACATTCCGCACTTGCTAGTCACTTGTCGATAATATCAATCCAACATAATTCCAACAACACTGTCCAAATCCTACCACGTGACTCAACAAAACGGGTCCTCACAATCAGCGAGCTGGAGGAGTTCTGCCAGCTTTGATCCGGCACCATCCTCAAGACTCAAGACACAAAGGCATTAAAAAAAAATAAGAATTTGGAATCACATGGAAATTCTCAATATTTCTGCAGTGATGCATGTTTCACATTTCTGTTCTGAGCTTACCGTGATACCACAATGCAGAAGCTGCGCACGAGAAAAAAATCAGCGATGTCCTCGCCGTCGTCCTCATTGTCCGCAACCTGGATGCCACGCACCTCGTCGCGAAACCTGGACACATCGAAAAGCGATTAAACACTTTGAAGACACAAACCCATTTGGTGCTTCCCTTCACTAACAATGGCTAATCTTTCACACATCATCCAAAACAACGAGTATATATTATATACAAATACACAATGTCTGCTGGATGATGCAAAAGCAGTAGGAGGACCCAAAAATGACCAAAAGGTCTTAATCAAACAGTCAAATAGATTCAAATAGGCAATGCATCGAAGCAGTTCAAAGCAGTTGTCCTTTCTACGCATTCAGGTGCTTGCAGTCAATCAAGGCGGCATGTCGCGCCTGTAAGCGAACATATTGTGAGTAGCCACGGCAATTTTTCTGTCTTCCAGCAACATCCGCAAGGCCTTGGCTCCGGTATGCTCCGGTGCCCTTTGAGCACGCCCAACAGCACGCCCAACATCACGCCCAACATCCAGGTGGCACAGCGCATCTCCACTATACATTCAGCATACCAGTACAGTACAAGTATTGATCCATGTTGATCCATGTTGATCCGTGTTGAACCAACAAGATCCAACATTAGCCCAAGAAACCCAATTCACTTGACCTTGATTGGACACCTTTGCGGCGAAGGCCTGGAAAGTAGACTTTCGGTCCTTAAACCAGCGAGATCATCAAGGGCACCTAAATCATTCCTGCCTTTTAAGGTAATTCCTGGTAATTCCTTGCGTGTATTGGATTATATTGGTATATCTGCCTGGCTGTCCGTCTATCTACCTGCCCATTGCCATTTTATCATATTCCATCATATTCCATCATATTCCATCATATTCTATCCATCTATCACTTCATCTTTTCACCTGTCTCTTTATCTATCTATTGATCCATCCATCTCTTTCTCTATATCCATCATTATCCATCTATATTCATCTGTAATGATCTGTCGTCATCTCTGTGCATCTGCATCTCTATCTCTATCCCTTTTTGTCATCTATACATAATTAATATAATTGTATATTATATATATCCCTATCTTTCGATGTATCTATCATCATCTATCACCTATCCATCATTACATCAATCTATTTGGAATCTGAAAGTGCCAAGCGCCACCGGTGTTGCCATGTCTGCATCCCCAGTCACTGTGAACGGCTCGCCCCGTTTGATGTCGACAGCATTCGCAGCTTCGAAGGCAGTGTCGTCAAAGGTCCGCCTTCTCTGTCCTGGGCACTGCATGGTCGGGGAAAGTGCAACCCCTAGGCTGTTTAATTTGGAAGGTACCATTTATAAGTATCAAATCATGACTATTGGGGGAATACCCCCCTGATAAACCATGGTTTATTAATCCGGGGTTGACATTATCAGAAGTTCAGAAGACTGACAGTCACCTACCCGTAAAGAGTCGTAGGATGTCTCAATTCTACCAATTCTATCAAAATTCTATCCATCTGACACCCTGCATATGCGAACAAACACAAAGTGCCAGGTGAGAGGATGGCGTGTTTTTGACGTTCTGTGTGTCTTGATCTGTGATGTGGGGTTGAACATAGTTGAACCAACTAACCGCACAATGAAAACATCAAGCCGAACCATCAGGCAAGAGTCCATACTGCGGATTGGCTGGCAAGAAGGTGAACCCCTTACTGCTGGCAGAAGCCTCAAGACTTGCAAGTCAAAAAGGTGAGATCTGAGGGATGGTCACCTTGTCTACATCTGGAAGATGACAGGCCTTGCAATGTGTTAGCTTTTAAAAGCACCATGCCAAGATTAGTGATAGGTATTGTCTACCGCATGCAACCTTGTCTCCAATACCCTTGCAAGCTACCTCTGTGTAAGCTTCTTGGGCTTGCAGTGCCACTGCATAACTTTCATCTGACCTTAGCTGTCGCACATGCAGCTGACTGCGCTGGAGAATGCACGCCACAACCATCAGCTGCGCTGTCATCAGCTGCCAAAAAGCTCTTCCCTTTGTGCAACCTCCAATGCAAGAGCTGGCTCGAGACACTCTCGCAGCCGCTCCACCCACCTGGTGGTCACTGAGGCACACTACGGATCACTGGCACACTACGGATCACTGAGCAAGCTGGGTGTGGCTGAAAAAGCTTTAAAAAATGTTGAAAATTGAAGGTGTGATACTCGCCATAGAAGCCTGTAACCAATAAAGATCAATGAAGCACAGCTGAGGGGCTGGTAAATACAACCTTCTCCTTCCATAGGTGGTTCCCAATTCTCAGTGAGTTCGCAAATAGCATCCGCGGCTGCATGTCGTAAAGGCTCAGATGCTCCTGTCATTCTGCTCGGTCAACATTAATTACTGCAAAAGCACAAGAATGCAAGATACAAATGGCCAAATCGTATGATGACGGTCCCTTTAAAAATACAAGTTTTCTGACCATCTTGTTATATATAGTTTGCTACGTCAGTCCAGTCCTTCACAATCGAAAATTGGCACCGGTGGCTCTGTACATGGATAGCCAGCCTCAGCTTGGCTCGCGCTAACCGCAAGAATGATCGCTTCTCACCATCTCCCCAGCGCATGAGTCTCCGACCGGTAGCAGCAACCGCAAAGCTGAATCATGCGGCGATGGAAAACGGATCCTGCCACAACTTCCAGGATGGAAACATATTGAACGATATTGAGAGTGATCTTGGGCCTAATTTGATATCACTATATATCACTACAAGAATTTCATGTCAGGAACACTGACCCCCGCTTGTCTACCAGAAGGATCCCAGAAGGATCATGCAAATAAGGATCACAGAGAATACGTATGGTTTGATGCAACACCACACGAACTAAATGGACCACATGCAGAAAGTTAATCCCGTGACAGCAACGTGTCATAGCGTTAATCGTTTCACGATATTTCAGGATTGATGTGATTGCGCTTTGGCCTGGTGTGTCATTGTGATCATTGTGGGTCAAACTTGCGGAAAAAAACGTGCAGACTGCTGAGCTTTGGCACCTCCACTCTGCAGCTCCTAGGATCTCAAACTCTGCACCATAGATGGCCTCCAAAACGTCTTTTTCTTCCTCGACGCCTGCATCTGACAGCAATTTGATGAAGTTATCGTGCAAGACTTCCTTCAATGATGCTCTCTTGATCTCTATTGGTTTCCATTGATGTTGATTGATACTAGTCCATACTCCTAGATTCATCCTGGCAAGAATAAACATCCACAGAAGGGGGAAGATAACATGTGTCCTGTTACATCTGTTACTGTTCATTTCAGCATACTCAGCCAAATGGGCCTGGGTGCAGCTCCTCCATGTGGATGAGCTGATTTTGCCCTGCAGACCTCTTGGCACCATGCAGCGGAACAAATGGCGCTTTTATATGCTTTTATGATGAAACTCATTTTTGCGGATGTTTGATGTGGGTGGTGACTTGTGGAGGTTCTTTCTCCACTTTCCATATATTCCAGGATCCTTCGCTATTTTCATTCAGCCAAGAAACTGTTGCTTTTCAGTTTGCTCGGCATCCCATTTTTCCAATTCTCTCATGCCAAGTCGGCCATTTCTCTGATAGCCGTTATTCCGAGAGACCTGGAAAAGCAATTGTGCTTCCAGAGTGCTTTTTTGGGCAGCTGACAGCAATTAAAAACTTTAAGCATCCACCCATGGGTTGTGATACACGCCTGCAATGTGCCCGACAAATCCCGACAAAACAACAGCCACAGCATATCTTAGAAACGGCCTCTGGCTGACTCCACTCTGGCTGCTCTGCCGGAGTCATTGCTGGAGATTGATGTTGCTTCCTGCATCCAACAACCAATGGAACCTGGAAATTCATGGAAATTCGACATTCTACTGTATATATATATATACATAAGCATGAAATTTATGACTACCACATACCGCACATATCCGCACATACTACGACGAATTATGTAATGGATCGGTCGTATGCACCGTGCAATCTAGGTCCTTCTTTATGCTGCTGAGAGTCCTTTGTTTTTGGGGCACTTTGGGCCCTCTCACCACGTCCCCGTTCGGCAGTGCCTAGGAGGGTCTGATCCCCCAGAAAGCTAGCCATATCCATATCGGATAATATCGGACTGTTATCCTGGGAATCTAGGGGCCTGAACATGCGATACCACTTCCTGACTCAATAAAATCTACGAGACCCGAGGTTGGCACTCGGAAACAATCAGAAAAAACACAGGGACAACAAAGCCTGCTGAAACATCTTGAAACGAAGCTGGGTCACACTATGCAAGTCAAATGCACTGACCCGAGGTTAAGCCCCTCAAGATATTTTGGTGTAAGCTGCTGCATATTGCATCAATCTTCCCACGCAAAAATGATCACGCAATGTATTGTGAAACAATGCCCTAAATACAACAGCTCAAGGCCACATCAAGGTACCAAACCCACAGTTGCTGAAAACTAAATAAACGGAAACCCTCTCGAGACTCTCGAGGTTCACAATTCTATACAATTCTTTCATCTCAAAAAAATGAATCAGACTTCTTGGATTTCTTGCCCACATAGGTCCAAAATGATCCAGAATCCAAAGTAAATTCCAGAAAGTCAAGTGTGGTTGATAAAATCAAGGCTCAACGACACTTTGGTGAACAAACTCAAAGTTCCCACCAAGCACTGTACGCAGATTTAAGCCAGGAGTACCCATCGGGGATTCTCCACTGGCGCTGACGACACAGGCTGTCCGCTAGCTAAATGATCTCCATTTCGGACAGTGGCAGAGTCCATTCGCGCTCTGCTGGGTGGCAGTTCGTCCCAGAAACCTCACCATGACTGTGCAAGCCAGGATAAGCCAAGGCATATCTGTGGTCATGATTGGCAAAAAAGCAGGTGGCTTTGCGGGCGAAAGCCGTGTTTGTCTTTTCACATCTGTTTGCCTGGGTCTAGCTAGTCCCATCAATCCAATGAGTCAAGGCACCCTTTGCAAGAAAACTTTTTATGATAAGCTTTCTTTTCCCATAGTATTGCTATAGGTAAAACATAAAGAAAAATCAGTGATGATATTGATGAATCATTGGATTTTACCACAGGTGAATCCACAAATCAATCCAAGTGACCTTCAGAGTCGGAATCATCTTCAGGAGCTGGCCTGGACAAAACAACAAGAACAGTCGCGAATATCCTCGTGATGATCATGATGAGGAGGCTGATGATAATGAGGACGGCGATGGTAATGGTGATGGTAATGATGGTCATGAGCATCATGAGGATCATGAGTAGGATGGCGGTGCGAAGCATTATATGCAGCAAATTGCAGAAATGAAGCTCATTGCTTGTACCGTCACCATCCGTCACCATGCTCGCGCCCAGCCCCAAATGGCCCTGAAAGCTCTTCCCGGCCCTGCCTTTCAGTGCTTTCAGGCACAGGCTTCTCCGGCTCTGGCACTGGCTCAGCTCGTTTCTGCCAGCGACTGCGCCGCTCCATGGCTTGCAGAGATGAAGGGTAGATGCAGTGCAGCTAGCTATGTTCAGCTATGCATATGCAAACATTCTCCAGGGGTCTCCTGACTCCTTCATAGTACTTCATGCGGCTTCCCTTCGCCTGTGCATTAGTATTGGCCAAAATCCATTGTGAAGGCCCAGGATGGCACTTGTCATTCACAGCGAGCTCGAATTTGAGAAACCTTTTACTTTTGTCAATTTGGCAGAGGGTAACAAAAAGAGGAAAGAGGCTCCATCCCTGCCAAACCTTTGTCTGAACAAAGGTCTGAAGGGGTGCAAAGGCAAAGGTCTTGATCTGGGAGTGCTTGATGGTTCAAGCTGTTCCAAGTATCTATTGATCTGACATATGGCTGCAGTCAGACAGATCCAACGATAGCACTAATTACAAGAGTTCAAACCTGAGGCTTCACTGCACTCCTGCCATCTCCTGTGTATCTACTTCCTTCATCCAACCAATCTTCTTGAAAGCACTCTCGCTTCCAGCCCAGCTTTCAGCTTTCTTCCCCAAGCAAAGTGGCGAGTCTACATGACTTACTGATTCATACTGAGTCCATCTCCCGTCCCCCCATCCCCATACATTGCCATACATTGCCATACATTGCCATACATTGCCATACATTGCCATACATTGCCATACATGATCTCACATGCCACGAGCCAGAGCGACCATCCATCCGGAGCAACCCCGCAGTTGCAGCGGTCAAACAAATACGTGGAGCCGCGTAGGAGAGACACAGGGATGTTCAATGTTTTAGTGGCGGGTCATGGGTCCAAGAAAGGCAAGTGGGCAAAGGATGGCAAAGGGGGTATGATCGGATAACAAGAAAAACGCTATAGTGGTTGTACCTCTAAGTTTCGCTATTGTTGTTGCTTGCTAGCCTCAAGCGGCCAAAACAACCCGACCAGAGCCAAGGTCTGCTGCGTGCAACTACCCTATTACGAGTATGAGGTGTTTAGGGCGTGGACATGAAAATTATAGGAGCCATCAGGTTGACATTGTTTAATAATGCCCTGCATGAAGGGTGCCCCATGGTGCTCCTGATATCTCCTGATTCTCACGTGTCTGATTGGACTGCGCATGTACATCCGCCGTAGGAAGTCAGCACCATTGGGATGCACCGGCTCGTGCCATGGGCCAAGCCTCCAAGCGCTGACCACAATGCTGGCAAAAGCGCTGACCGGAAGAAGCCACCTGAGCCGAGAGCAACAGAAACGCCGAGAGCAACGCTCCCATATAGGGCACCGAATATGAGAAGAATGTCACCAGTCCTCGCCAGATCGACGAATCTCAAACTTCGAAGCAGGTGAAATGCCAAGTTGCATGGCCGCAGGATCCACAATGAAGCACCGGCTCCACCTGCGCTTCAAAAACTAAAACTATACGTACACCGTGACTCGTGACTCTAAATGTTGGGTCTCGTGGTCAAATTTGGCCGCACAGCACTCCAAAGCCAACATTGCGTTGGAATGCGTCCGATATGGTTGAATAGCTAATTCAGCGATATGAACTGCATGATGAAAAAAATGTATGGATCGCACTACTTACTTTCTGAAGAGACTCAGCCGGGGAGGGTGATGCATGAGATATCGTCTAACTAACACTTTCAGAACTTCTATCTAGTGGTCTTCGAGCAACCTCTTTAGACATCTTTGGACACTATATATGAAGGCAAAACTTGGGCACTTCGACATGCTCATCACACGCACATAAATTGAAATGCCAAATGCCAATGATATCAATGATATAAATATGTGATATGCCAAGGTAGGGGATCGGAATCTTCTCAACAACTCAAACAATCCAGTCGCTCATAGTCGCTCCATCGATCCGTCGATCCTCTGACTTTTCCACTTTGATCCACTGTATCGGTCAGTTCTTCCATCAGTGCGGCCCAGAAAGGTATGACCTCCTGGGCCGCCTTGCTGGTCTCTTCCTTCATCTCTTGCGACATCTTCTCCAAGTTATAAGCCCCGCTGTTCAGGGACCACAGCAGCTGGGGAATCGATGCAAAAACCTGGACCCCAGGCATCTCAAGGAAGGCGTAGCCGGCCCAGTAGAGCATGGTGGGAAAGTCCTGAGCCACATGATCCAAGGACGGATATGGAGTTGGATGACTTGGACGACGGGAATCACTGGAACCACTTGGACTGGGTCGGAGCTGTTGGTGCAAATTGGGATGGCTCCGGCCATAACTGGTCATTTGCTTTGGCCAAAGCCTGGCAAGCCACAAGCGATCTGGAACAAACAACGGCATGTTCATGGCGTAGAGTTCATGGAACGTGGTCACAGCAATGTTCCATGGAATTAGCACCGTTGCACTGAACCGAGCGACCTCTTCAAAAGAGTAGCCATGCACCACATCTCGGTCACCAGGTGGCAAGCGCAGATGCAAGCCTCTCTGCAAACGATGCTGGCCCTCACGAAAAAGACCACGGCAACTGTGGGACATCATGAGGCGCGTCCTGGCACAAAGCACCAGGATGGTGGAGCTGTTGGGGCGGTACTTGACATCCAAATAATTTGCCAATGGCCGCACGGTCGCGATTTGCCGCCCCGTGTGGTATTCGATGCTGGCAGCGAGGTATGGTGATTGGGCAATCATGGCAACTGTACCACTTGTACGGTGAAGCCCTCCCTGTCGCAGCACGTCGTGACTGCTGAGTTCCTGAAATTGGTCCAGCAGCACCTTGGATGCGTAGTCACTCATAGCCTCGTCCTGCATGAAAATAATGCCTGGATAATAGATAGTTGCAACAGTGTGTTGCATGGATCTAGAGACCTTCCACAAAAAATAGGCATCGCGCAGCTCCATACAAATCAGCAAATCTGCCAACAAGCCCGATCGAATTTCAGCGTCCCAGAAATCTCGGTATGCGTGTTCCACCTCTGCAACGTCTTTGTCGGACATGTAGATTTTGTATCTCAACCTTGCTGGCACTGGCCTCTGGGGGCTCCTCTTGTGGCAAAGCTTGAAGAAAGCGCAGTCTCTGTCGCTCACGCCAATCCAATGGAGGCGAAGGGCCTGCAACGACCAAAGGGCGGAAACGGGCTCAATCAGGACAGGATGGTAACCATAAACGACCACCTCGGGCTTTCGTTCCTGTAGCTTTACTGACGACTGCTCCAATGGCGGGTGCTTCACCTCCTTCCAAGCTTTCAGGGTGTCGACTGCAGGTGGACCTTGACGACCAGCTCGTTGATCTCGTTGGAATGGAGACATTGGTGATGCTGTCACATCTGTCACTGGTGATCCCTGTAGCTTGGCCAAGGATAACAAAATGTTGGCGGATCGCGGCCACTCTGTGGACTCCATGAAGTCCAGCCCCAATTCTTTCCCCAGAAACTGCAGAGCCATCTCCCAATCCGCTGCAGCGGCACTGATATCACCCTGGGTCAGAAGCTCTTGCCCTCGGATGTAGAGCGCGGACACCACTCCATAAACACAGTCCTGCGCTCGCTGTTTGTTTCGAGTCAGACCCGGTTCGGATAGCACGGCCACAAAATTGCCGATGTCCACGGATGCAAAGTGTTCAACCAACAGGGTATCAGCAAAGCTTGCAAGCTCTGCAAGATCTTGCCGATTCTCTGGCCCAAAGGGATCGAGGACACCTGAAACCTTTGAAGCACTGAAGGTTAGTCCCAGGGCTGTGCGAAAGCCTTGCCACGATTTGTGCCCATCACAGTTCAAATAAGCAAATATATCTGTCTTTGCGAATGACAAGTGCCAAAGGGCTACAAGACCCAGCAAGATTCTAAGCATAAAACATTTTAAAACATCGCGCGCAAGGGTGAATCAAACCTTTGGCACACTTTGGTGTCCGGAGGAGTTGGACTGTTGCGCTGTTCAAGCAGCGACAGGTGCACTGCAAGCATCTGCAAGCCTTTCAATTCAATCCCTCACTTTGTGTTCACTCTGAGTTTCGATTATGTGAAGTTTCAAGATGTTTCAAAATGTTTCAGGTAGATCTTGCCTTGCCGCGCTGCAGGAAACATACAAACACAAACATGAATCAAATCGACATCGGCACAGGGTTGGCGGCCTCAAACGAGGCAGAAGCTTCACCTCCACCTGCGCTGTAAAGTTGGCAGCTCTCGCGAAACCAATGAAGCATAATGACGCGATAAAAGAGACGAAAGTGGTGGGAATGGATTGGAATTTACGTAATGCTCCAGTTGCTCTTTGTCTTTCAGTAAGTGTTAATCATTTTTTCCAGGATTCAAACGACTGCAAAACATTGCAAAACAAGTTTGTGCTGGGGGTGTGCAGTTAACATGTGACTGCAACAGTAGCAGTTGGACCAGGGTGAACTGGGGGGAAGATGCCAACAAATACTGATAGAGAAGTGGTGGAAAGCCTGAAGGAAAAGAGTGTCAATGAGTGTGTGCGTGTGTCGACCAGTTGAGCAACCGCTAGCAGCCAGCACATGGTGACGAGTACTACAGACATAGACAATAGGCATGGAATGGCATGGATTATCTAGATCCATTCTAGATCCAAGAGCCATTCAAAGTCTGAGGAACGCATCGCACTTTTTTAAAGGCCGGCGTCGAAGATCAATCCAGTGTCTGTCTCTGCAACACCTGCTGTCCAAATCAACCTGAGCAGAAAAATGCAGATGTGCCATGATGATCCATGATGTGCCTCCGCCCCTTTCTGTGGTATGGAACAGGTTCTAGAGGTATCAGCTAGCATTGACATGTATCGACTTGGGTTGCCGTGCCTCGAGACAAATGCTTCACAGCAGGGCAAGATTTACTGAATACCAAAAAACTAGACGACGGATGGCCCGAGAGCGTAGAGGAGCAGGGTCTTCTCTCGTTAGTATGGAGACGCAATTTTAGAAACGATATATGAAAGCTGTGTTATAGGCAGTCGAGAAGAGGAGTA
>Ga0126342_10010202_pt1 | contig 16805 bp, 20 predicted proteins | sample Cyp1metagenome_FD_92528 | JGI IMG/M metagenome (GOLD analysis project Ga0126342, IMG submission 92528) | Coral microbial communities from Lord Howe Island, Old Settlement Bay, Australia - Cyphastrea 1 metagenome | ecosystem: Host-associated > Invertebrates > Cnidaria > Coral ... | reverse complement strand
TTTTGGACGTTTCCTCTCAAAAAATGTAAGTTACATTTTCTGAGGAAATTGCAAAAATGTAACATTATCTTCTTGACCCCCTCAACCCTATTTTTTTGTAACTTACATTTTTTGACCCCCCCCCTAGCTTAATAGGTGGGGATAAATTGACAAGGCATTGAACCGTATTGAAATTTCGAAATGTATTGAAGCTATTGATGATTCTGAGTTCTAGATCCAGAAGATTAGACTCTTCAAGTCTTCGAGCCCGGAAGGACAGAACGAGGACACTGGCGGAGTGGTACAGCAAGCCGGACCACGATGGGAATTTTTTCATCGGTCCCTTGTCCTTCCAGCAAATCGCATGGATGGGAGATCAGTCCAGCTCTGTTTCGCAAGACATAGGGCTAGAGAAACGTAAGGAATGTATGGCAGCAGAGTTGATTTGAACAATATTGAATTAAAACCCGCAATTTGAGATGATTTGGAGATAGATGAGATAGATCTAGCCCATGACACAGCACCCAGCATGGGCTCGCACAACCCCCTCCTACCCTTGCTGGGGCAGAAACCGAGGAGACGGAGAGGATGATGATCATCATCGGACCACTGTCGATCTCAGCGTGGCAGTCCGAGGTGGGATTCCATGGGGTTGGTGTGGTGTTTTGAGGTTGCAAACCGAAGCATATCCACTATTGGAGTCATAAGATGTCATAAGAAGACTTGGAGTTTGCTGTATTCTACTGTTTAAATAATATTCTGTAATATGTAATTGTACGTACAATCAAATACAAGTGGCGCAAACTGTGTTGAAGTTTAATAGTCCGAGAATGCTGTAAATGCCTCAGGAATCTGCATGGAGTACTTTGAGCACCACGTTTCTCCTTTGATCCGATCTTTGCAAACTGCCGCTGAGCACCAGCAGCACAAATTGCAGGCAGCCGGCAAAGCCGATGGTTGGTTTAATTTTTGTGTCGGGGATAATCAAGTCAGCACCAAGCAGTTGAACAAACCGTAGACCTTTTCGTGCACCAGGACAAATGCGGACTTGTTCACATCGCCGTAGTGCCATCCATGTCTCCGCAGGAACTTCAATCGCTAGTTGGGCAGGAGCTGACAGACATTGCACTTGAGCTCTGTTTGGACGTGTTGGATGGATTTGTTGACATCGCACTTGATTTGTTGACAGACTCTCAAATCTCAAATCGAAAAAAGTTGTCCTGTGCGAGGACCTGCGTGAAACTGTGGCTGTCGAGGTTGCCCGACGCAACGAGCAGAACCAAGTGAGCACCTTGGTGAGATTGCAGGACCCCAGGAAGATTCCCGGCATCTCGGAACTCGAAGCTTCGGAACATTTTGGAACCAATGGCAACAGCTTCAAACAGTCCCAAACGGTATCAAGCAGCATATAGCAGCATCAAACAGCCACAGTTTAGGTGGAGGCAGATGAGAGATCTAATTACATCTAATTACATGGGGATAGCTTTTGTTCTTTGACTCTAACAGGAGATTTCCACAGCTTTGCAGAAGAAGGCAGACGTGACCAGTGTGCCAAGCATCTCCCAGTGGAAGGCGGGGATAAGATGGGCTGCAGGTCTCAAGGATTTTTGTTCCCGGAGAGATCTGTCCGAGATCTGTGACCGAGTGTGAAAGAGGCGTGTACCCAAAGATGATGGGTCTGCAAAAGGAAGATCTTGCCATCCGTTGCAGGCTTTGAATGCTAAGATTGATAAGGGAGCGAATGGCAGCACTACAACATCTGCAGTCCTTTTCCTGCAAGCAGTGCAAGCAGTGTTCTTGCTTCAATTTGGAATGTATTTGCTATTGAAGTCGCAGTGTGTTTGAATCGTTTTTGAGGACATCGAATGGTCGTTTTTTCAAGTTACTACATTGTTTGAACTGAAGACTGGACGCAATAGCAGGAGTCATGACAGTCATGATATTATGTCAGAGGCTGCTTCATTGTAGCCAGCTCAGGCCTCCAACATTGAGGAATCCCTGAACCAACTCAATGCCTTGGAGACCAGGCGCGTTTTCACCTGAAAGTCCAGATGCAAACTCCCTTCCTCGTGGTGTACCCCTAAAACAAGGGAGCAATGACAAATGACAGATTTCCAGAATCATTTGGCTCAGGCTGTCATCAGCAACGACAAAGGCTGATAGCAACCATCAGTCATTACAGGAGAAGGTCGCTTGGCAACAGTTCGTGACAGTTTCCTTCAATGAAGAATCCAATGCATTCGGGTTGGATATGGAGATGTCGTTCTCCTCGAACACCCTCAAATGACCCATGCTGCCAGTAAATTGCAATCAGGTGGAGGCACTTCAGAAAGAGCTGCAGCAAATTGCAAGGACCGGGGGCAACGGGCATCTGTACATTCTGGGGCTAGGCCAGGCAGATAGTCCCACCACAAATGACTGGATAGCTGGGCAGGTTCAAAAATGACTGGATAGCTGGGCAGGTTCAAACAACTGATGGCATTCAAAGATCTTGAAACATCTTGAAACTATGAGCACAATTAGCAGATTGAATTTGTCGTCGATTCTTGATCATCTTTTTGTGCATCTCATGTCTTCCTGTCCTGAATCTGGCTCATTCATTGTCATATATTGCCATGCAAAGGCCTGATGAAGGTGCAAAACAGTTGAAGCCAGACAAGGCCTGATCGTCGGGCGATGCGCAGTGGCCTTGTCGCTGGAGAATGCTGGAGAATGCTGGAGAATGCTGGAGAGCTTGTGGCTGGCGATTTTCCACACCCTGCAGATCCCTGCAGGCTCTGGATCCCAGCTTCGGGGCGGAACTACACAAGGCCCGTCTGCTGAGAGCAAGTCGGCTGAACGCTGCAGGTCAGGTAGCTTCACTTTTCCGTATGTATTTGTACAGTGTCTAATACTGAGACTGTATACCTTTTTTATCCTTTTATCATCTTTTATCGATATACACCATATGCATCCATTTGCTCTCTCCTGGCAGAAATGAATGATGTGATGTGTTTGGGTCAGTAATTGCAGCCACGAATTGTAGTAAAAACCTTCAAGAACTAACACAATGGCTAGCCGCCAGCCGCCTAGCCGCGCACCCCTGAGATGGTGAGGTGAAGGCTTTGGTGGCTGCTGCGGGTGCCAACTTCAACAAGCAAATCAAGGAGATCCGACAACAGGCTGCCAGGGGCCAGGGAGATCCAGCCAGATTTGGTGTGTGTTGCCACCAGGTCATCACCAGGTCCTTTTGGGAAACAGATGGAAACAGTGACAGGTGAAAAGTCTTCGAGAGGAAGCAGTCCCAGTGAGTCTTGGATCCCAAAACTTGGAGGAACGTCTCTTGGCTGCATTTTGGCATGTTGAAGCTGCTTAAAGAATCTTAAAGACAGGTACCCAGACAGGATCCCATTGGATCCCATTGGATCCCATTGGATCCCATTGGATCCCATTGGATTCATGGGGATCCCAGGGGTGGCACTGATCCCATTGGTCCAAGGCTGGCCTGGGCGGGGCGTCTCGAACGGTCCCCCTTCGGAAGCGGGCTCCGAGCAGTGTTCAGATGTCTGGCTGGCCAACTTGCACAGTGCGTTGGAATGTTGGAAGATGTTGGAAGTGCACTCGAATTAGAGATTGTTTCGGGCTACTGTGAAAATATTGCTCATACTGACTTGACGTACCATGGCAATGGTGCCTCTGAGGTGTAGCTGGACCATGCCAAGTTTCAAGAAAATCCATGGGCTTTGCCGTCAGACACCCATCAGACATGGCGGTAGCCAGGTGGGCTCAGTGACTGCCTCACTGGCAGGGTCGGTGGTTGCAGGAATGGCTCCTGAGGCTCGCACGACACAGCAGTGAGATGCAGTGGGGTTGTCTCAAGGTACAGTATGGAACTCCAGTTAAAATCGTATGGTTTTCTTTTAACTCCTTTTGAATGAGCCTTTCTCCATGAATCTTGCCATAAAATTTGGGTATCCTGGTATCCTCCAATTTAAGATTGCACCAATGGGTCCTTTTGTGGCATTTTTTCTCATGTTTGTCCTCTTCATTCCTGTTCTCTGGCGGTTTCAGGAGAAAGCCGAGCTGCGGAAGATGCAGGTGGTGGTGAGTGCTGCTGCAACGGCTTTTTCCAAAGACATCAAAGAGGTGCGCAAACACCTCCGTGAGGCGGGGAGCTCAGCTGAGGACTCGCGAAATGCTGGGCTGGTGGGCTGGTGGGCTGGTGGGCTGGTGGTACAGCTGAGTGTCTTGCCTCAGGTTCAAGATGACCTTTCACGTCTGAAGGGCATGGCAGGCCTTTAGCCGCCGCAGGAAGGTTGCTTGCTGATGCTTGCTGTACTTTTTCAATGCCGTGCGCCAGCCCTGGAGCCTACGTTCTCCTGGTAGTCATGGGGGCTCTGTGCTCTGTTGAGATTGTTTAGATTGTTTAGGAGACCTAGGATTCCAAGAGTTTCAAAATTACCACCTGAAAATTTCCCTCGAAACAGCTGTGTGCCTTTAATGACCAGAGTCTGGACCAGATCTTCCCAAAGAGACCACTGCACTGGGTGGTTAGAGATGCAACTGTGGAGTTCCACAGCATGGGCAAACTTTGAGAGTGTTATCCCAGTTATCCCAGTCATCCCCTTTTCACTGCGGAGCAATGGAATTCCGCAGCTCTGGGGGCTTCATTTGTGGATGCCCAGTTGCCTTTCAGCTTTTGGTTTGTAAAGCACTGTAAAGCATGCTTTTCAGAAACCGAAACCCTTAGCGCTGCTTCCTGGTAGCATCCGAAGCCTTCAGCCTTTGAAGTGCTTTTGGCAATGTTAGGAACGACAGACATTGGAGCTTGCGCACAGTCGTTTGTCCTGGGCTTTTGCTCCCGTGGGGTGAAAACGTGCGGGCGTCCATTCGAAAGATGCTTGTCCAGCGATGTCGGCTTGTGTCACAACCCTGGTACCCTGGGGAACACTAAGATAGCACAAGAATAGCTGCTGTTTTATCACTGGATGTTGGATGGTCCTATAGGTTTTGAACCATCCCCATGCTTTTGAAAGCATGTCTTTTTCTCCAACGCCCTCAGGCATTGGGCCTCCAAACGCCATCTGCCATGTGCCATTTGAGCTCAAGAGGGACGTGCCACAGAATCGCACGTGCTGTGAAAAGACCATGGAGAAAAAACTGGGCCTTGGTATCTTGGGAGCAGCGCGGATGCTTGACCAACGTGGAGGTCCTGGGGGGTGTCGATCGTTTAGAACCAGTAATACAGAACCACTATAGACAATCTGGTATGCAAGGCAGTTCATATCCATTCCAGAAGTCAGTTCATGTGGACATATGTAGCAACTTGGATGGAGGTTGTGAGAAGTGAATCTCAGTGGATCTAGCCGTATCTAGCCTTCCAATCTCAGGAATGTGCCCTTCACGGTGCTCCAGCCCTTGAAAGCAAATCCTGACTTGGCGGCCAGGCCAGAAGCTGTTGGGATATGTTGGGATCCAATGGATATTGGGGGATATTGGGGGTGGATCAAAAGCCTATGAAGCATATTGAAATATAACATATATAACAACATAGTTGGGATTCGTGATGATGAACATGAATTTACTAGCTATTTTGGGGTTTCACCATGGTACCAAGGGTTTTGACACATCCACATGGATATTCAATGATGATGATACGTTGGGAAATTGGTCTCACTTTGTCTCACTTTGTATTTGGGAAGGACATGTGAATATTCACGCAGAGTCTTTCCCGAGGGAGGGTCTACTGCTTTCCTGCTGGATCTTGTAGAATGTTTCGTTGTTTAGGACATGGAGAAACGAGAGCTTTAGGTTTTCAGCCATGGCAAAAAGTACCCTTCTGCAAGGTTTGGGTGTGGTTTTATGCCAATAAGTCCCTAGTAGCCCTAAAGGTTCTCCAAGCCTCTTCTGCCAATTTCATATCGCTTTCAGTCTTGGCCTATGGATTTCCCATCATCCCCTACTTTAAAGACATTCATACCTGACATATCCTTGTCATATCTTGTCATATCTCATGTTGTTTCGCTGAGTCTATCGTTTGGCTTTCACCGCCTGGGTCCCCTGGGGTCCAGGATCCACATCGTGGGCCTTGCGTCTCTTCAGAAGACCGAGGCAGAGGCAGCCTGTAAGGAGCACGTGTTGAGTGCGGCATGTTGGGAAGCGAACTATGTTGGTGGGGAGTTTGATGTAGTTAACTGTAGTTATGTAGTTTTCTGAGGAAATGATGTCTGCTGGACAGCGGGGAAGGAACATGTTGATGTTTTCATGACTAATGACTACTAATGACCTTGTGAAAAAGCCCTCGCCAGATCTTGACCCTACCATTGGAAGTGGACGTCCAGTAGCTTTCAAGCCAAGTGGACGCACATTGCAACATGTATATAAAATGATATAAACTCTCGCCACATGTGGAATCGTTTTGCGACGAGACAGACATCATACTCATATTGATACATACTGATAGTGATACTCTAATAATCTCCAATACTTGTAGAAGATCATGGGAATATATGGGAATCATGGTAGATTAATGTAGATTATAAAGATTCTTTCTTCATCTTTCTTCACTATCTCCAAGTTGAGCCAGGACTGGGGGATTGAGAAGGCCTACGGCAGCTTTGAGGAATCTGTTGGAGTTGATTTAGTGTTGCGGATTAAGATTGGCCAATTTCTGCCGAGTCGCCCATCATGAAACTGAAACTCAATGCCTGTTGAAAACTTGATGCTTCCACTTCCCTCTGATTTCAGAGTTTTTTGTCATTTTTCTGCCAACTTACAATGACTTACAATACATTTCATATATTTTTCATAGGAAAGGCAACCCTCTCAGCCTATTGAGGACCTCTTGGCGGATCCTGCGGTTGATGCGGTTGGGCGCCCAAAACCAGGGATAGAACCGGTTGCACTCCACAAAGACCAGGACCTTTTTGAAGTGATGGGGCCTTTCTGTTGATCATTTTTGATGAAGGCAAGGTGGAAAGTGTGGAAAACGTAGAACATGTGGAAAATGTGGAAAATGTGGAAACACTTGACAACCATTTGGTTGTCACATGTTGTCACATGTTGTCACGATATTCAGCTGGAGCATGGAGCTATGAGGTCTACAATGTGTTGCCGGCCGGTGTCCGCTGCTACTGGACCGTGAAAGCCATTTTGGCCGGGAAGCACGTCCTGAGTGAGACACCTTCCGTACCTGGGATGCAGGTGGAGTGGATGGGCCGTAGGATTGCTGAGACATTTCTATCTTGGAAAGACAATGAAGGACATAAATAAATTTAATATGATTTAATGTATGTTTATATTGTATACAGTATACAGTATACATATATACACTTCAGCTATTTCTACACACTCGACTACGTATCTACACTATCCTACAAATAGAGGATAATGGCATATGTATGTACTTACATATATATATATGTATATTATATATATACGCACCTCAACACATGTATGAGACCATCACATTTCACGCATTTCATGGATTTTGAGCAAAGATTCTGCAACGATTCTTGCAGCGCTGAGGTGATGAATGGCTGGGAAGCCGTAGCTGCTCAACGTGCGGCTGAGGACTGTTGTGCAAGACCCGTTTGTTGATGGTTAGAACATGAATGAAAATGATATAGGGATTCATATATATATATATATATATACATATATATATGTATATGTATGTATGTATAATAAATATAATATACTATCCTATACATTGGGCATTATCATAATCCATTAGCTGGGAATCCCATTCTTAACCAACCAGGGTCAAATGGAATGACGCAACGCGTAGCACTGGTGGAAACCGGGAGGACCATGGCCGCGTGCTGCTGGAGGGCACACATCCCACCTGCCATCCAGTGACCAAGCGCGTGCGACAGATGATCCTGGAGGGGAAGATAGGACTGGGGAAACGGATGCCGCCCTGATGCCTTTTGGAGCAAAAAATGCAAACTAAGACTATAGTTACTATAGTATACTATAGTTACTATAGCTCAGAGATGTTCAAAGTGCAAATGCAACTGCAGAATGTGTGCGAAGTTATTCTGTATTAATCTTCTCACATCGCCTTGTACTGGTAGGTTTTGCCAACCGGCGCCTATATATACTGTGAGGCTTTGGTTGACTCGCAGGAAAAGTCGAGCACATCGACTTGAGCATGCCAGTTGGGCATTCGTTGCAAGGAAGCTTGGCAGAGGCATGTGCAAACAGCATGTCTCATGGCGAGAAATTAATGCACAGGTCAAACGAATTATTGGAACTTCCTTGAAACACGTTGGAGATGTGCTGAAAGATTGGCAAGTGAACAACCTATCAGACCAGTGGTTTCCATTGGTTCCTCTGGTTTCTCCTTTGAAGTTGTGCCAGTTGTGCCAGTGCCGAGGAAAGATGGTTTGCTCCAAGACGGGTGCCTTGATGGGCGTAGGCGTCCACGGAGTTGCGATCATTCGGGCTCTCTGTGGTGATGAGCCAATGGTCGTCAGCGCCACCGTGGCGTGGCATGAAATGCAAACATCATTGGGGATGCAACCCGGTGTACCTGCACTTGGTACACTCAGAAAACAGTAAAGGTGGAAACTTCAGCCTTGTTTGATTATGTTTGTGATTGTAAGTTATACATTTAGCTAAATATATGTCTAATATGTCTATGTCATGTACAATATACAACATACGTGTGCATACACACATGTACGCGGACCTCCGGAGGTTAGATTTGTCCCAAGTATGGCATTGTTTTGCCGCCAGTTCTCATTGCAAGTTGAATGCCTGTTGAATGTGACTCCTAGGCACAGCAGTCTCTTGGCGGCGGTTTATAAAGATGAATAGAGGGATGGAAAAAACATCGACAGCCTGTCTTCTGATTGCCTTCTAATCCCCTTAGCGCAACAAAGGAGTGAGGATCCCAATGTGGATTCAGCAATGAGTTGCAACTTGCGATTCCAAAGTCAGGGCTCTCAGAAACTGGTTCTGTGACAAGGACATGTTTGGGATAACGAGCAGCTGAGACCATAAGACTTGGTGAGACTTGGTGAGACTTGGTGAGACGTGGATGGAGTTCACAAGGCGGTGCTGCTGCACACATCGGCTGCTCGATCCTGCCACAGATGGCCAAGTCGCCCACGTCCGGCGCTCGGAAAGAGGCCCATTTTGACATCAGTGAGGTCAGTGCTGGTTTGTCTCTTCAAAGGCACCCTGGGCTGAGGAAATTTACCATCTCCGGGACAGATGGAATCATTCGTGCTGGTCTCAGCTGGTCTCAGCTGGTCTCAGTATGACTTGGAGCGGTTCTTCCGCAAAAATCAGTGAAGATTCTGTGGAGCTTAAAGCCATTTTAAGCCTCGGAATTTGATGGCAGTATGGTGATGGATTACTGGTTTGGTCTCCCAAGGTGTCCAGGAATGGTTTACGGGCCAGGGCCAAAGCTCAAATGAGATCGCCCTCGAACAGTTTGCTGAGCTGCTCAGATCAAACTTTGGTCATCTTTGATCAGAGTAGCGGGTATAAGGGCAGAACGGCCGCAGGATGTGCAAAATCATTGCTTGTTTATGCTTGTTTTCTTCTTTTCATCCCATTTCCTAAAAATGCAAAAGCATTCCAAAGATGCATTTGATATATTCACAATTATTAAATATATACTGTATATATAATTATATATATATAATATACCGGTCCTCCTGCCATCGGGAGAATGAACCTATACCTTTTTTGAACGAGTCGTTTCTGGGAGATGCTGAGGAGTGGCGAGAGCTATGTCGAACGAGTCGACAACGTGGTAAGCCGCCACTTGGTACAGATATATGAACAGATGAGAGGGGATACATTCAGGGTTTCACCATGTTTCACCATCAATCATAGGGATTTGGGGGTATTTCATGGGGATAGAATATGATACAATTGACCATGGGATGATGATCGTGATGATCATGTAGGATTTTGTATGGTTTGTAAGATGTTATGCTGGGAGTTGCGTTGAAGTAAGCATCTTGGGAAGCACTTTATGAAGACTGCTGTTGTCTGCGACTGTCCTGTTGTCTGCGACTGTCTCATAGCACCAGTAGCACCTCCATTGTGTTGTGCTTGTGAGGCGATACATTCTACTACCAGTTGATGGGCTTCGCAGATGAAATCGCGCACCAGAAAAGCGGACAGAACCGTGCCGGCATATGACGAGATGGATGAAGAAGTATACAAACAAGAGACAAAGGAGCCGTAAAGACCATTTCCCAACTCCGATACGGACAAATTGCACCAGAGCATTGAAGTCAGTCTTTCTGCGTGAAGTGACTCCGGTGCTCTGCTTTTTCTTTCTGTTTGTGTCTCGCAAGTCTCGCAAGTCTCGCAAGCCAAGGAACATGGGAATGCCTTGGGCATACGTGACGAAGGGCCCCGCTGACACTGTGAGGAATTCGGCCCTCATTGATGAGATCTTCCGGAAGGTGCGATGATGTGCGATGTGTAGAGGATCTGCCCTCTCCGGAAGCGGAAAAACTATGGGGTGCTGAGGGCAAAATACTCATGAGATGCTGGTCCGCCGGTCCGTGCTTGTTTGATCACTTTGATCACTTTGATCCCTTAATCCATCGCCAATCCCCGACTGATGCGCGGTTCCAGGCTGGCATGAAGCCACGGGCAACTGTGACGCCTGCACCTGAGCCCTATGGCAAGCTACTGTCCAAGCTATGAGCAGCGGAGGTGCCACATGGCTTCACAGGTTGAAAACACTGATTCATCACTATTTAGTCACTGTTCATTATGTTTCATTTTCCATCAAAGTAGATGCGGTGGTGTTTTTGGCCATCTTCCATGCCCTCCAAGCAAAGAATGCTTGCACAACTTCGCCGAAACATGCCCAAGTTTAGCTTCCAAGCATTGTGCTCGCGTTTCAAAGGTTGCGCCAGTTTGAAAAGTGGCTTCCTGTCCAAAAAAGTTCGCTTCGAAGGAACTTAGCAAGGACAAGCGGACAGAGAGGACATGGGCCCATCTTTACCTCTTTTGAGCTGAACATTTTGCCCGACCGGCTTTACCGGAACAGTTCCTTCGACGAGCATTTCTTTCAGGCGTGCTGGGCACATCGCCCAGCATCAGTCTTTGTGAATTATTTTACATGGCTTGGGGACTCTTGAAATCTTTGAAGCAGTTGTTGAAGTTATGGTTAATCGAATCCCCAAAACAAGAAAAAACAATTCAGTTCACCATCATAGTTGTTACTGTCTTTTGGGGGTGCTACAAACATTTTTCTGCTGTCTTTGAAACCTCTCATGCCAACCGCTCTGCGGACGCCGCTGGCCCTGGGTGTTTGATGTGGCATTGGCCCATCGCACCACAGGTTGTCGGTTTCACCTAACACGGAGTGGATCGGAGTGGATCAGAGTGGATCAGAGTGGATCAGAGTGGATGAGGATGCAATATGGGAAAAAAAATCCATGGAGCAGTGGCTGGATGGTTTGATCATGGATCATTTTGCATCGAGGATTCCGTTGCCGCATCAGTCTTGCAGGTACACACATGAGGTGGTCACTGTGTGGTACCGTCCTCCAGAGATACTGCTTGGCAGTGAAAAGTGATTGCCTTAGACATTGCCGCGAAGCCATTAGAAATGCAAGAATCAATGGAATCATGTTCAACTTTTGTGTTTGATGTTGACAGTGACATGTTGTTGAGAAACTTCAGAGGGGGAAATGGTTCCAAAAGCACGTCACTGAGCGCATGGAAAAAAACACCCGATAGATTGAGTGAATCCGCCACTGAGATACAGCTTGCCAGTTGACCTGTGGAGCATTGGATGCGTGATAGCCGAGGCCGGATTGCCTTCCAAATCAATATTCGTAAAGCAATAGCATCCACCATCCTGGGTAAAAAACCATCAAAACATGGCTGGTTTATAACATTGCTTTAGCAACATTACAGCAGATGCAGAAGCCCAGAAGCCAAAACAATTCTGTAAAGTATCTGAAAGTGTCCAAGATGTGCTCCTTGACCAACCCAAGATGTGATCCAACAGATTTGAAGATTTTCCCGTGCAGATGGCCACGGGGTCAGCTTTGTTTCCTGGAGACTCTGCAGCTTGGCAAGGCCAAACAATTCCTGGAGGCAATTTCACTGGGGACAATTTAAACACATTTAAATTATCTCTTGTCATTATCTTTATATATTTTCCATATCAATATCTATATCAATATCTATATCTATATCAATATCTATAGTCGAAGGGAGTTTAGAAGTCAAACTTCCGACAATATGGACAGATGAAAAGCAGAGATGGGAAGAGTCAGAGAAGAGAAGAGCAGAAGAGAGAAGATAAGAGAAGAGAAAGCGTCGGAGGAAAGAAGATGCAGGTGGGCGAAAGGGTAGGAAAGTCGCGAAACACTGTGTTTTTCCAATGATTTGTGGCTCCGGAGGGTCGAAAAGTAGGCTCGCTAAAGCGGCGGGTGCGGAGCAATCTGGCCAGATGAGAGATGAACAATTACACGCCGCTGTGGCGCGAAGCACATTTGGAAGTCAAAACGTACAAAGCATCTCATGTTCGGACGACTTTTGGAAGTTGAGAGGTCGAAAAAGCGCACGCCGTTGTGGCGCGAAGCGCATTTCCAAGTCAAAATGTACAAAGCACACCATGTTCGGACCACTTTTGGAAGTTGACATGTCGAAAAAGTGTACGCCGTTGTGGCGCGAAGCACATTTCAAAGTCAAAAGTGTTAAAAATTGATGGTCTCGGAGCACTTTTGGAAGTTGACATGTCGAAATTGTGCACGCCGTTGTCGCGCGAAGCACATTTCGAAGTTTCAAAAACCACATGTCCGGACCACTTTTGGACGTTCAGATATCGTTTCGCATGGCAGGCATAAGGGATTGTGCAACCTTATCAAAAGAGAGCAAAACGTGAGGGTTTTGTCGCATTTCCCAAAACGATGGCAGGCGTGGGACATTTGAAGAGGATCTGGAAAGATGCATTTCGCGTGGCAGGCGCAGTACAAGAGATATGTTCATCAGAGATGTTAGGAGGTCCGGGTGCTGATTTCCTGAGAGGGGTTGCATTTTGGAGCATCAGATTTTCAGTTTTGGGAAGATGATTTTGCGTGACAGGTGCAGCACTTCTGTGACCTGGCATCACTTTTTCGTGGCAGGCGCAGTACTTTAGACAGGGTGAGCGGAAAAATCGCACAACCCATTGGTACGAGGCCGTCAGCTCTGCACTCAATTTTCCATTTTTGAAGGAAGTCTCGCAGAATTGTTTCGTTTTTGATGCTGTCAAGTTCAACAATTGAGGAAGTCTCGCAGAATAGCTTCGTTTTCAAGTTTGCAGAGAGACAGATAGATAGATAGATAGATAGATGGATAGATGGATGGATGGATGGATGGATGGATGGGTGGATGGATAGATGGATAGATGGATAGATGGATAGATGGATAGATGGATAGATGGATAGATGGATAGATGGATAGATGGATAGATGGATAGACAGTTGATAGATAGATGGATGGATAGATAGATAGATAGATAGCTAGATAGATAGATAGATAGACAGATAGACAGACAGATAGATAGACAGATAGACAGATAGATAGACAACTGCAACTACAATTGCATTACATTACGCTACGCTAATTACAGCACACTACATTACAGCTACAACTACCACGGCAACTACAACTACAACTACTACAGCTACTACTCGAACTACTCGAACTACTACAACTACTACACATTACTACATCAACAGCTACTACTAATACTACTGCTGCTGCTACTACTACTGCTGCTGCTGCTACTACTACTACTACTTCTACTACAGCTGCTACTGCTACTGCTGCTGCTGCTGCTCCTCCTACTACTACTACTACTACGACGACGACGACGACCACTACCTACTACCTATTAACTACTAGCTTATATCAAGCATTACCCTGTTTATCTGTGGCCATGTCCGTATGCAAAATGTGGAGCCCAGGGGGCAGCCCATGAGCAGCCCCAAATGGAGCCCCAATGTATGTAAAAGACACATGTTGGGTTTGAAAAAGGGTTCACCCCAGGCCTTGGCGTGCACAATCAAACTTGGTATGAAACAAACCTCTTGATTCCGGTGATCCAAATCTGCTTGGACAACATATTGGAGCGCCAGTGCCACACGCTGAGCATAGTCATCTAGGGCCATCGGCCCATAGGGTTTGGGCTTGAGCATGGTGATTTCAATGATTTCATGGAATGGTATTTTTTGCTTGTGACTTGGATTTTGTTACCGCATAGTGACATACTTTTTGAGTTCACGGGGCATTTTTGACAACCTGATTTTGATGTTTGACCGGGGGCTATTGCCATGAAGCGTTTGCACGGCGAAGTTTTTGGCAGCAGCAGCGATTCCAGCGGGACCGCAGTGATGATGAACCACCCCCAGACATCTAGCAGCAAGTAATTTTTTTGCCACTTTGACACCGGGTGGCAATTTTTTGAATTTCATTGCAATGGTCATACCATACATTGCAAGTACGTTGGGCAGGGAGTCTGTGAGAGTGCTGTACGGTGGTTGGGGCACTCTTCCCACTTCCCGTCAGCTCCTTTGATGTAAGGAAGCTGCTGCTACATCAACGTTTGCACCATCTGAAGTTGCACGCGAAGACGCGGTGTCAAGGTAGTGTTGGATGGTTTGATGTCTAGACTGGCTGAATGAGAATCCGACATGTTTCTTTAGGCAACTTGGAACCTCTTTCCTTTTCATGGGCACGGCGCCCCCCCAATGCTTGGCACTTGGAGCCTGCCGTTGCTATATAGTTGGTGTGCAGCAGGAGATCTATGACAAGGACAACTTCGAATATGGTCCAATTCATCACGGTGCATTGCCGGGAATCTGGTCACTCACTCCGAACGGTGAGCCTTCCGGATTGATCCATAGCTGCAAAAAGCAGGCCAAGATTGAGTTAGGGGTAGCACGGCGGTAAAACATACTTCTGCGCATTGGCAAGAATATGTTCATTTTTCAGTGACTTTTCTGGGCTGGATACTGTGATGGCAACTGACATTGATTACTTGCTGACGCCTGTTTGTCTGCTATAACGAGTCTGATTTTGAGACTATGATTATCTCAAAATTTGCCAGCTCCTTTTCAATCATTCTCCGGCGTTGGCAGGAAACTGCCTTTGCTTCGGGTGACCTCTTCCATTGGCTGGTTGTGCGGGGGGTGTAGCTTAGGCTGGGGCTTTTGCGCTGATCGTTTGAATTTGGACGATTTGCAGATGCCAACAGTGGCGGCCAAGGCGCTTGGGCCCACCTTACATGTTGAGAACTTCTCAGAGCTGATCTGGAAATTTGAACCAGTAAGGATAGTCAGGATTATCCTTTTTGATTCTGTGACATGGGGTTGGTTCCCACTTTGGGCTGCACTTTGTTCCACTTTGCCGACTTTGCCCCCAAAACTTCCCCGCAGGAACGGTTCAGAACGGTTCTGAACGGTTCTGAACGGTTCTGAACTATTGTGGGGGTGTTTACGCATGGTGTTTGGGCACGTTTGGGCCAGCTTTTGGGAGTTTTTTTTGTGTGTTTTATTGTTTTCTGGAATGATTGTCGCGGCTTCAATCCACCTGGGAAGGACCTGAAGAGGAAGGACTCTACAACGAAAAAAAAGCGGCTGTGAAATCGCAGCTGGAGATTGAGCCTTTCCAAGGCTTCATGCAGCAACAATGGCCTCCTAGCTTATTTCAACGCGAGGGAGTTGGACAAACTTGACATTGAAGCTGCCAAGCTCCTCGCACCTTGTCAAATGCTCCCCCCTTATTGACATTGCTGTAGATCGCATGATCAAACAGCCAAACCACATGTTTTTAAATTAGCCCTCGGAAGTTTTTGATAATTTTCGCATATCATATCAATTTAACATTTTATTGCATAAATTAAATTGCGATTGTTTTTTTATTAATATTCGACTTCTTTTTTACCAATAGTACCGCGCAAGGCGGTGGCGGAAGTTTCAAAAAATAGGAAACCTATAGGTGAGATTGGTTGTTGTGACTCCGGGATGGCAGAGCGAATCCACTGATGGACCGAAACGTGCTTGAGGTCTCCTCTCTTTCTCTCTGCTTCTCTGACTATCTACCTACCTACCTATCTATCTTCTATGTATCTGTCTGTCTGTCGATCTATCTATCTATCTATCTATCTATCTCTCTCTCTCTCTTTCATCTAATTACCTATCTATCTATCTATCTATCTGTCTATCTATCTATCTCTCTCTCTCTCTCTCTCGCTCTTTCATCTGTCTATCTGTCTAGCTGTCTACCTGTCTATCTGTCTATCTATCTATCTGTCTATCTGTCTACCTGTCTATCTGTGGTGATCTGTGGTGCAGTGTCATTCAGTGTAATGTAGTGTAGTGTAATTTAGTATAGTGTAGTGGAGTGTAGTGGAATGTAGTGTAGTGTAGTGTAATGTAGTGTAGTGTAGTGTAATTTCGCGTAGTGGAGTGTAGTTGTGTAGTCGTAGGTATAGTTGTAGTGTAGTGGAGTGTAGTGTAGTGTAATGTAGTGAAGTGTAGTGGAAGGTAGTGTAGTGTAATGTAGTGTAGTGGAGTGTAGTGTAATGTAGTGTAGTGTAGTGGAGTGTAGTGGAGTGTAGCTCTGTAGTTGTAGTTGTAGTGTAGTGGAGTGTAGTGTAGTGTAATGTAGTGAAGAGTAGTGGAAGGTAGAGTAGTGTAGTGTAGTGTAAAGTAGTGTAGTGTAGGGAGTGTAGTGTAGTGTAGTGTAGTGTAGTGTAGTGTAATTTAGTGTCGTGGAGTGTAGTGGAGTGTAGTTGTGTAGTTGTAGTTGTAGTGTTGTGGAGTGTAGTGTAGTGTAATGTAGTGTAGTGGAGTGTAGTGTAGTGT
>Ga0126342_10010201_pt1 | contig 16805 bp, 17 predicted proteins | sample Cyp1metagenome_FD_92528 | JGI IMG/M metagenome (GOLD analysis project Ga0126342, IMG submission 92528) | Coral microbial communities from Lord Howe Island, Old Settlement Bay, Australia - Cyphastrea 1 metagenome | ecosystem: Host-associated > Invertebrates > Cnidaria > Coral ... | reverse complement strand
GTTGAGGTCCGGCAGGGAACACTGGGCGTGGATGGTCGTGGTTGAGGTCCGGCAGGGAACACTGGCGGTGATGGTCGTGGTTGAGGTCCGGCAGGGAACACTGGCGGTGATGGTCGTGTTCGAGGTCCGGCAGGGAACACTGAGAAGGATGGTCGTGGTTGAGGTCCGACAGAGACCACTGTGGTCGAGGGTCGCGGTTGAGCAGGAGGAGGAGGAGAGGAGGAGAGGAGATGAGAGGAGAGGAGGAGCAGGCAACTGACATAAAATCTAACAACCCTCACCTGGCAGGTGGGGAATTATTAAGAATCTCTATTTATAGAGTCGAGGATTTTCGATTGCCACGATTTGAGTAATTTTGAGTACCGGAGGGTAAGTTGTTTGTTCCCCCCGCTGCTATATGAGTGGCACATGTTGACTATTACAAAACATGTTATTTCGATGGTACTGTGATCTTTTCCCAGCGCATGAATCGAAGAAAGGCGATGACTTCAAGTCTGAAAAACCCTCATCCGCAGCCATTTGCCATCGCCAAGGTCGGGTGTGAAACACCAACCAGTTTCAGTGATCGTGGATGTGGTGAGGGGCCAACTACGACACGCAACCACATTGTGGTGGAGGGCTGGAAGCTTGGAGCCGTTGCCAGTAGCATAGCCTACCTCGAGGTTGGTGAGGTGAATTGTGAGCCTAAATGATATAACTAAGTTTTTTATTTGTTACCCCGCTGAAGTTAAGAGTTGTATATCTAATTGCAGTACATAATATATATATATATTACCTATGGTATAATTTACCGTAGTCTTCCGCAACTATCCAAAAATCGCGTTTGCACAGCGACCATTGTTTCCTGGTGAACGTGTCAGATGCTCGTCTCACAAATCCATACACGTCCATAATTTTGTGTAAATGCCATCTTGATGTCAGATTTCATTGCCATGGTGTTTGGGAGTCATAGTCATCGAAATTGCGCAGGTCTTGTGATGGTTTTCATTGTGTGAGATTTGTACCGTTCACCTTGTGAATTTTAATGTCGAGGCAATGGACGCCGAAATACATATTGAAACTTAGGGGGTCAATAGTTTGTTTGATTCTCAGTCACTTTCCAAAAGGAGTGGTTCTCAAGTGACCCACGTGGCTTTTCAAAATGATGCATTGACTGTAAATAAATGGGCTGGCTGAATTTGAATATTGACTTGCAATCTCTTTGTGGGGGTTGAAATGTTCTGCAAGAGCGGAAATTGGGAATGTTCCGTCTCAATGCCAATGCTGCTGCTTGATATTTTTTACACATTGGGATTGTGGACAAGCCCTATATATAAGCATTGGCATTGACATGTAATATTTTAAATTGAGATATTTGAAATATTGAAGGCATTTGGGATATCAGATGTTTGAAATAGTGTTGTTTTTTTTTCCGTTCCTTCTGTCCTATCACTTTTTTTGATTCGCAATCTCGTTTTAGGATTTTCCAGGGCCAGGGTGGTTCGGTTCCAAGTGAGTCTCGTGCCTTTCATCTGAGGACGGAGTCTTATATGCCAACATGGCTGAAGATCCAACAAGCTGCTGGACTGAGTTGGGTAAAACACTCACCAAAAAAGGTGTAGAGATGTGTAGAGAATGGATGTTCTTGTGTTTTTGTCATAGCATCATTTTATAGTAATAGTAATAGTATTTTATAGTTATGTAATGTACCCATATTCATGGCCAGAAAGAAAAAATGGGCTCCGTCAGGGCTTGAATATTGGTCCACCTTCATCAAGGGACCCATGGACCGAATCTGAAATATCTTTCGGTCTTAATCTGCAGAATATTTGGGCGTAAAAACCCTGTAGGTAGATGGCTTCATGGGTGGATGAATAGACGATTGATACTTATTTGCACATATGCACACGTTTGTTCATATATATATATGTGTGTATATATATACATATAATATATATATATATATATATGTGTGTGTGTCTGTGTGTGATGGTAAGGTATTGTGATGAAATGTATATAATGAAATGTAATGTAACGTAATGTAACGTAACGTAATGTAATGTAATGTAATCTCATGTCATGTCATGTCATGTAATGTATATACCACTCTGCATACACATATCAGTCATGAGCATTTCTTTGTAGATATATACCTCCTTTACTTGTATCTCCACATATATATAATGATATGTGTATGGGGAAGAGAGAGAGAGAGAGAGAGGGTATCTATTTATCTATCCATCTATCCATCTATCCATCTATCCATCTATCCATCCATCCATCTATCCATCTATCCAATATATATATATATATGTATATATATATATGCGCGCGCATAATTCCCACTGGTGACTTGCTAGCGAGCCAGAGAGATACCTTCACTGTTGCAACTGAGTAGCACGGGGCCAATTGTAAATTGCTATCCGTGGGTCCGTTCAGGATTTTGGAACCCAGATGCTCCATGTATGTGGCTACATTTACCATCATTCACCTACTTTTTTTTGGGTAAATGTTGGGAAGCATTTTCCATACCTGGAGTGTTAAGACATGACATCTGGGCCCCTCCGAATCGCCCTGTGGCTTCTGGAGACTAAGGACTACCCTGACACCGCCCCGAAGAATCTGGGAAATATGGGTTCCTTGGGCTGGGGATAGGTGTTACATCTTCAGTCCGGGATGTGGATGTGTTCCGCAAGGGAAAATGATGTCGGAATGGTAGGATCTTTTACTGAGACGTGTTCAACATTACAATCTCTGTTTTGCCATACCATGTTTTAACTGTTTCCATTGCGACAGATGGACGGATTTACGTAGTGTATGATTTGAATATCATCAACATGCAGGTACAGCCAATATATATTCTGGATTTCTACATGTTGTTTTGACTCCCCCATACGAGGTGTGAAACAGAAACCACAGTTATTTCATGTCTACTTCTATCCCATGCTGATTGCAATATAATTACTGCAATTTACTGCCAGGCTGAAACAGCATTTGATGTATAAATATGAAACACCACATCTACTGTGAGCGTCGTGGGCCATTGTAGGCCCATCATTGACAAACATTGCCTAATTGCATGATATTGCATGTGCTGTGGGAACTGAGTCGGTGATCCACTGAGCATTGGCTCCAGGTTATTTCGGAAAGACCTCCATGCAACTCGGGCGATGGAACTTATGTGAAACCTCTCGGCGAAACCGAAGGATTGACAATAATGTGGGCAACCCAATGCCATAAACAACTACCATTTGGGGAGGGGGTGGTTTATAGACACATAAAAATTGTGATTTGGGGGATTGTTTCTTGTTGGGTTTACCACATTACCCCAGTTCTCTGGCGATATTAGACTGTTTTACTCGCTGTTTGTTGGAATGCCGCTTCATTTTTTTGCCAAGAGTTGTGGAATCAATGTCAAGAGAATCTCTCTTTTGCCAAGATTAATATAGGCTGTGTTGTGATGCTCCTTCCGCCAATCAGCCAATCACCAGCCACTAGTTCAGCTGCCTTAGGCCATGTGATTAATTATTTTCGATTGATGTTTTGGGTTTCCAGTTTGGACATCTTAACGAATTCCAATGATCTTGATTATGATTGCGAGGCATGTTTCTTGGAGTCTAGCAATGGGTTGGTTTCACATGGTTTTAGCACAGTATCTTGTGCCCATTCCAGCTGGGGTGCCCCAGGCGTATCTAGCGACTCCTTTAAGGTGGCCCTTTATATTCCTTAGTTGGATATATCTTCATTATCTTCAATTAAAACAACTAAACATCACTGGGGAATGCTGGAATACTGGGGGGCTCACCTCATTATATGCCAGGAAGCAACTGAGTGAACTGGAAGCCCACCGCGGGTTGTGCCAGGTACTTGAGTTCAGAGGTGCAGAAACGTGCCTGGGAGGCGCCAGCGCGATGGATATCGATGGATCGAGTAACAGGCGTCAACGCCTGTTTCCAGCAAGGCTTGTGATTTTTTGTTCATGCAGGTTCATATATATATATACAATATATATTAGTATTATTATTATTATTTATTATTATTATTTTATTATTATTATTATTTATTATTATTATTATTTATTATTATTATTATTATTTATTATTATTATTATTATTTATTATTATTATTATTTATTGTTATTATTATTATTATTTATTATTATTATTTAGTATTATTATTTTCATTTTATTATTATTCTTATATTTATGGTTATATACATATATGATTATACATATATGATTATATATGTATATATATATACATCACATAAAAAATATATACATATGTGTGTGTGTTTGTGCATAGATATGCACTTTTACATTTGTATTTATGTGCGTATAAAATATGTATTGATAAACATTTATATGTATTATGTATGTGCATGTGGATATTGATGTATGCATAGTACACACATAAATATATATTTATAGACAATAAATTGTCCCACTAAACAGGTACGGGTTGCATCAGTAGAAGGGGTCAGTTAACACCCATAAGTTGGGAACATGATATAACCTCTCGTTTTGTATGGTGACATCTATCCACCTATAACTGGAACTGCACTTCCAAGTATTATGCAGGTATAACTGCAGATGTATATTAATGTTCATGCCTGAAATAGCCATCGATGATGAGTATATATCAATATGTGTGTTTATTCATATCTGTATGCATACATGGCATCACCACATGTTGAATTCAAGTTGACAGGCGCCAACACGGCATAAATCAACTTAGTGGGGTGTTGATTTAGTCTAGCATCATAGAACATTGAACATGGAACACTGTCAAATAATGGAATTTTGTTCAACATCATGTAAAGATAGAATACAATAACTAATTAGCATGATACAATACAGTAGGAAACACCCATTCATATAAAAGGTGGTTTCTTGGATGCAGTGTTTGGATGTTCTTTCTGAGAACAATGACTCACGCCAAGAATCTAAGAATATCCCAGAAGACCGGTTGTTTGAAAATTTGTTACATGTTCGCAGAATTGAACCTTATGTTTGGGGTTCAGAACCACATCTATTTTCGCTTGAATCACCTAGTGACGTGTTCCCTCCAGCCCAAGAAAACAATGATCCCAATTGACCCCAATCAACTATGATTTAATACTGGTTGGGGGACCCCTGGTTCGAACCACCCAAGTTGACATCCACCCCTCCAGTTTCTCGAGGCAGAAGGGTTGAATCTGGAGTTCTACAGGGGTCGCTTGGCCGAAAGATGCTTGGTGATAGTTGTCTTTGGGCTGTTTTTGATACCGGCAATCAAACGTGGCAATGGAGAATCCTCTAATTATACATGGAGGATCATGGAGGTTTGAGTGAGAAAACTATGTTTGGAGGTGATTTTCCAGTGCCACTTTTGAGTATATACCAGAGGGTAAGCGTTGGCTTCCACAAATTCTGCCAACGAAGCAAGGCATATTTATACGTTGAAGAGTGAAACACTGCGTGTATATATATATATATGTATGTATATGTTTGTGTACACCATGTGAAGAACATATTAAGGTCAGGTTACATTTTCAGGCAGGAAATCCAAGAATATGCAATGTTCGATTGGTAAGGTACCCCATGCAACACACGCGACTCAGTGCTAGACGAAAATGACTTGCTAAGAAACTGACCGGAGTCTTGGCCAAGCACCACAGCTGACTTTTTTGGGGTTCAATGATGTGAATGACACCAGGGTTTTTCTGGTCACCAGCCAAGAAGTATTCAGATGGATGTTTGACGTGTTCAAATTCATTCGTATTTTCCCGACAGGACCATCCTCCAACCCTGCTGTTTTCTTCCCTTGTCAGCTTTTTGTCAGCAATGTTTACAGCCCCAAGTATCGCAAGTTGAACCGAACCCCGCTTCATATCCCTTCATCCAAATCAGTATCTTGTCCTTGGTTCACCTAACAAGAATTCAGCTTCATCCAAGGTTACAACGTCTCCTGGCACAACGCTGCAGCGTACTTTGACCCCCCGTCGTCTCTAAACCTCACCCATCTGAAGCCCTGCACAGAGACTCGCCTTGTGGTCTCAGAGGCCAGCCAGGAAGACTGGGTTGGGCCGGTTCAATGACTTGCCGTACCCAAAGGGTGAAGGTGTAACGTGGTAGATCTATGGGCCCAAGTGCAAAGTATATATATATGTGTGTGTGTGTGCGGAACCCTGTTAGCCAAGGGAATGCATGTCCTGTTCTTACCTTCCTTGTTCCCTCTTTCACCTTTGGTTTCATGTCATCCATTTCGCACAAAAAACAAAGAGAGACAAGAGAAGCAGTCGGTGCCCACTCTGCTGGGGCTTGGGCATCCTGATGAGGAAATCCAGCAGAGCATCCGAAACTGCAAAGAGACAGGGACAGATTTCTTTCATTTTCATCCCTGCATCAGTTTAACTGGCCAGCGCGAAAAACTCCGGCTACGCATAAAGAACTGCAAAAGATCTGCGATTGGATCAGGACGTTCGCATAAGACTGGGGGCCGCTCAGTGGTAACACTACAAGCGTGTATAATATCATATCACATGATATTATTGTACATTATATTATATACATTATCTATATAGGTATGTGTGCTTTTTTGCAGCCTGATAGTCTGGGTGCTGTGTGCGAAACTCAGCAGGAAAATTCGAGCGAAAGCTGGTATAGGTATGTGTGTCTGTGTCTTTGTATGATTTTGTATGTTCATCGGGCTCTACATATATTTCTACATACATTACGTAATATCATGCGTACATATTATATATTAATATATATTATTTATATTTATTTATTTATTTTATTCATGCATGTATTTTTTTATTTATTTGTTTGTTTATTTGTTTACATATTTATATATATATATATATATCTATCTATATTCTGTGCAAAATGCAAAGGTCTCAAAACACCTGCAGATGGGTCGGTTCAAACATGGGGTATAGCTCCCCGGTGCGGCGGCAGCGCAGGCCATGGAGTTTTACGCAGAGCTCACGGGTGATTCTGCTGGCATTGAACGAGTGGACGGACAGGCGGGCGCATCATTCCATGGTTGCAGTGGTTGGCGCATGTTGGCGCATGACTCTCCGGGTATTTTACAATAGCCATTGGAAATGGCCCATTTAGACATGATTTTCAATGATTTAGCAGTTGAATATGAATGAACACGGTGATTTTCATTGATTTTCCATAGCTATGTTAACTTTCCGGAATGTACCAGTTCTGGGATTGCAGTATATGTGGGTGGGATCACTTACACTTGTGCAGGATACGAACAGAAATGTCTTGGGCAACTCTTGTGGGTTGCGCTCATGATTTCTCGCATGGCTCAGGGTGATCTTCGACATTTCACCATCTGTGTTGAAATAGTTGTCAATGAATAATATACGTGTGGGAAAATGATGTTGCCAACACATTGCCCGAACCAAGTGCATAATTTGACGGTTGACGCTTTGGAAGGGAAACTCTCCCAGAAGGGCCTCAAATCGGATTTGTTGGAATTATTATGCTTCAGCCAGATTTATTGGCAAAGAAACCGTGTCTGAAACCTCTCAAACCAGTTTGAAACTGTGTCTGAAACCAGTCTGAAACCGAAACCAGTCTGAAACCGTGTCTGATGAAACCAGTTCAGACTGGTTCAGACACAGTTCAACTGGTTGGGGTCTTTTGCGAATATGTTTGCGTGTGTTCTCCGGTTCTCGTCTTCTGGTCAGTCAGGAAATTATCTCAACGTCGATGAGTTTCCTGTTGGACCACTGGTTAGGCAAAATTTGATGAACTTTATATATTACAAGCTCCCCAACAGTAAGATCCATTTCCTAACTATATATGACATTATAAGATTTCAATACATCTCATGGATGTTCCAATGGCTTGGTCACATCTGGCTCGGTCCTGGAATCGTGGCGCAACGTTGAAACATGTTTTTTAACCACCAGAAGACCTCAGCGCAGTTCAGGGGGGCATTGCTTGTTAGGCATTGATAAAATATCAAGCTCTAGGGATTCCTTCATCATCGCCCCAAAAATGTATATACTCCGACCCCAATGAAATTTTGTTATAACATACATGTTACATATTGCGTGACTGGTAAACAGAACATAAGAACATGCCGGAATTCCGGCATGCATCACATCCATTCCGGCATCACTTCAAGAAGCCTGGGACACATACCAAAGTTGCATGTCAGTGGATACACTTAATTCTTAATGGTTTGCAATTGGATGTACATATAAATATTTATAAATATCATATCAATATCACAGTGACACGAGATGATGTTTCCGTCAATTCCACCCAGGTGAGAGGAAAGTGCTGGGACGGATATTTTTGGTATCCGCCTTCCTGCCGTGGCTTGGTCTTCGGCTTGGTCTTGTGTCATATTGGATTTGATCCGATGGAAAAATCCCGAGCTAATCCCCTATAATATCATGTGTAAATATAAATTGTATATGATATAGATATAATATATATATATATATTTATATTTATTTATTTATATGTGTGTGTGGGTGCGTGTGTGATCTAAATCTTGGGATTCAAATCCTGGTAATTTGCCATTCTTTGTCCATCCTTCCCTGGGATTTTCTTTTCCGCAATTGAATGGCCAATTCCATCCGCACAGCAGTTCGGGGAAGAGTTTCTCAAACCATTCAGCTACATGCTATCTCAAAATTGCTTCACTGTGCCAGGCGCATGGCACAGTCGCACAATGTCGCACAATGAAACTCCGGGGATGGAGGAGGAATTCTTCGGCAAATCCGTAAAATATGGATCATGGATTTGGTAATGATTTGTAGCTGGTGCGTTCCAACGTAGCAGTATTAATTATATATATCCAAGCCTACTTGGAATGATCCAAATGGCTCCCAATGGCTCCCGACAGAGATTTTTCGGGCTGAACTCGACTCGATGCTTTGAGCCGTTCGCCCTCACATGTGGGTCTCGGCTGCTGCTATCCTTCTGAATCGCTCCAGATATATCTATGCAATACTACGCAAGATAATCTATTTGACTCTTGCTGGAGGCACTCCGACAGTCCCAGACTGCTTGTTTTGAGATCTTTGAAAATTTGCAGGATAGATTCGATGAAATTCATTTCTGAAACGTCCATAGTACATCATAGTACCATACATCAAATAGTTCTATACTACATCATGGCAATCATGGTACATGGTGACCCGGATTTGTCATGCCATGTGGACATCCATGGCCTGAGGCAACAGTCCCTCACAGTGCTTGCCGTTCTTGACGGCCGGCACCGGCTGGAACCTGGAAGAAACGATGCAGCTGGGATGACATTGATGGTTAGAATGTGAGATAGTAGGGGTAAGGGCAAGAACTATCATTATATATCATTACTAGTATCAACATTTGCCAACTATTTCCCAATTCAGGGCCGAGCATGAAAAGAAACTTTGTCAATTCTTGTAGCTTATCTGGATAAATGATGTCATGCCGCTCGCCTGATTTCAACGCACCCACCTGTAGGGACTGTAGGGGCAGGCTCCATGATACCTAGACCCTCCAAGTACATCCAGTACCGAAAATAGGTAGAAGTATGTAGAAGTGTTAAAGTATGTCAAATACCCATGTTTATGGGTACTTGGAACTCGCCCTTAGCTTAGCTGAACTCTTCGAGAAGGCGATGGAGGAGAGAGAGAGAGAGAGATGGGTACTTGGAGGGTCTAGCTATACTATACCAAAAAAATCAATAGAAATTGTAAGATTATTTCTTTACTACTTTACGTTTTGTTGGGGCGCATAGATTTCCACGAACCAGTATATAATTAGTTGCTTAAACTACGGATGGTGGTCCATCATCCTTCAAGTTCGCGCACTCCTGGGCTCATCAAAGGCAGAAGGCAACAGCATGGAACATGCAGGCGCCAGTGGGGCTTGACGTACACAGCTGAAATTTGACAAGTGTGAGGTATGCAGCCATCCAAGACTTGAAAGGTAGGGGGAAAATGCTAGCCGCTAGCCAAAACAATCAGGATAGTCATCAACAGGAATAAAGATACACCGTCACCAGTTATGAACCCATCGGCTTGGAATGCACAGACAAAACCTAACCCGGATCGTGAATCATCGCGATTTGGTCTGTGAGAAGCATCAACAACAAAACTGTTGTGTTTGTTATGGCGGGCCTCTTTTTGGCAAAACTGAACCACAGATAAATGTTGGGCCAGGCCAGAACATGCCACTATATGGGAAAGGACCGATATTTATTTGGCACATTTATGGCACATTCTGCATCCATCATTTGGATGCTGGGCTGCGCAAACGTCCGTGCCTGTGCACCCATTTGTTTTTCACCCGGTAGCCCGACCATGATCATTTTATATAATTTGAAAAGTGCCTAGAATAGTGTAAAATCATTTTCGAAGTTGTTCAGGAATCAGTTTTCCATCATAGTTCTCAGATGTTTTCAGAGAGCTTTGGAAACAATTTCCGCCAGGTGGCTCCCGTGGTCGCTGCCACTTGGAAAGCCTTCACTGATTTTCCCTCTCAACGCGCGGCTCCCTGGGGGGTCGGGGTGGCTACAACCAAGAAGTTATGCCACCAAGAAAGAGAGATTTCCTACAAACAGAAAAATTGAGGGAAACCTTGGTGAATTTTTTTGGTTTGTTTAGAATTGGGTATATGATTGAGGTTTTTTCCCAAATGCGCAGCAAGGATTCCCGTTTCACTCTGGGGGTCTGGGGGTTGAGTGTGTGTTCGCTCGACGTTGCGTTTATGTTCGCAACAGGGCCATATGGCCGTGCCGCCTGTGGTAAGTTCTGCAAAAGGGGTCACTTTTGGAGGTTTCACATGTGGTGTTGCTTTTCGTTTCGCGTGGCAGGTGTGGCATTTTTTCGTGACATTCAGACGATTTCAGACGTGTTTTGTGACGTGTCGAAAGCCCATTTTGTGTGGCAGGCGCAATACTTTTGCGATGTTTTCGTAAGATGAGTTGCAGTGTTCGTGGCAGGCGCAGCACTTTGGATGTGTCCATCATCATTTTGCGTGGCAAGCGCGGCACTTTAGACGTGTCGTGTTACGTGTTTTTTGCGAATCGCATTGTCAGGGCCGCACCAAGTGGCAACAAGGTAATTCCGTGGCAGGCGTGGCATTTTGTGATATTTTGTGAGATGTGCTGAAAATTGACGGAAGCCTCGCACGAAACATCGATTTTGGGGTTGCAAATTTTCAGTTTCTAAGGAAAACTCGTAGGAAAACATCGATTTTGAAGCTACAATGATTGGAGGACGTCTCGCACGGAATGCTCGTTTTGATGCTCCCATGTGTCTCGTCTCGAGTCTCTGGTTTTCCTGTGGCCGCGCGGTGTCTGCGGGGGAAGCTGCAAAAAACTCCTCTCCTTTCCGAAGGTTTCCAAGCAGGTTGTCATGTCGTTTTGCGTGGCAGTCGCGGCACTTCGCGACATTCAGACGTGTTTTGTATCGCGTCGAAAGTCGTTTTGTGATTTTTGTGGGGCAGTCGCGATACTCTTGCGACGTTTTCGCAAGATGAGAGCAGCTAAAAGGGTGTGCGGAAAAAAAAAGTTACAGTTTCGTGGGCAGGCGCAGAACTTTGGAGACCTCTATCGTCATTGTGCGTGGCAGGGTCAGCACTTCAGACCATTGCGCACTCCACGCTCCGCACTCTACACTCCACACTTCACCCTTTACACTTCACACTCCACACTTTACATTCCACACTTTACACTCCACACTCTACACTTTACACTCCACACTCCACCCTTACACTTTACACTCAATACTTTACACTTTACACTCTTCACTTCACACCCCGCACTCTACACTTTAACTTTACACTCCACACTCCACACTCCATATTTCACACTTTACACCAATACTTCACACTGTACTGTACGCTCCTCACTCCACACTCTGGACTGTACACTCTACACTTTACACTCCACACTCCACACTTTACACTCCACACTCCACACTCTACACATCTCTCCACTCCACACTCTACACTCCACACTTTACACTTTTCACTCCGCACTTCACACTTTACACTTTACACGTTGCACATCACACTTTACATTCTTGCGCGTCTATGATGTTTCCCTATCTACGCGTTTCGGAATCCGTACCACTATCATAAGTGTGAGCATTCGTGTTCGTGGGCTGCATCTTGTGTTTCATGTGTTAAGACTCGTGGAATGTGGAATGTGTTGGGTCATGTTGGAACTCTGCATTGAAGAGTTTTGAAGGGATCATTCTCAGCAAACATGGAGATTTCACCATCGAAATGGAGATGCAGCTAATATAACAGGGTCAACGGTGAAAGATTTGTCAACGCTCAGCCCCAGGGGACATGACTTTCTACTGGTGGGTTCCAGATCCGACGTTCCTTCACTTGTGCCTTTTCTGCAGGAAGCCTCGTTGGAAAATCGAGGTTTTTCGGTGAACCCAAAAACAAGTCATGAAAACTAGTTAATTAACCTAGTTTAGGGAAGAGAGTAGGCCAGAAGTAACTATTATTTCAAATGTTTTCAATCAACGATTCCGCATGATACCCCACACATTGAACTTAGCCCCGGTGGTTTTGCTGAGATCACCGGTGGAGATCACCTTCCCCGCCTTCGATCGCGCGGCGCACAGCCGTGGGGACAAACGAACCGCACCCAGCTCCATTTCCATCGACAAGTACGTCAGCAAGGAGCGTGCCATGGGGACCATGGGGAAATGGCATGGAAATGGTTTTCAAATGTTTTCAATGTCAAGATGTGTAAAAAAATAGAGAAAAACCATGTAAACCCCCAAGTTAAAATAGAAAAGGATAGAAAAGGATAGAATTCATGTCAGCAATGCTGCGGAATGAGATTGTCTGATCATCTTTGATTTTTTTTGAGGTTACTTACGTAAGTACTATAGATGAAAAGTCGGTACTGTGGGATGGTACTGTGGCATGATGACTGTTGATTTTTTTCTGACCCACGGGACCTTCCTAGGGGATGATTTAGGTATGGCGACCTTTTTTTTTGTGTTTCGGTGATTACTACCCTTCGTTGTGTTAAACGTGGCTGGCTGGTAAATCTTCAAAACAAATGGAGGCATATGGAGGCTTATAGCTGGGAAAATCATAGAACCAAAAGCTGGTTTGCTATTCCGGAAAGCCATGTTTGATTGCCGCTGGGTATCAATCAATAGTCCATTCATAGTCCATTAATAGCCCATGAATATACCATTAATAGATATTAATAAATATTAATAATGATTTTAAATATATTTAGGAATTTAATAATCCACGCATATAATTACATATATATATATATATATATCACCATTCTGTTTGTTGACCCCGGGGGAATCCAGCTGCAGGACCTCGCAGTTTTGGCTCCAGAGGTCGAAGAGTTTCTGAAGGCTTTCAGGACAGACGCAGCTATCTCAATCGAACTTTTACCCTCCCGGAAACCTACCAAAAAAATTGGAAAAACTACAATTTCCGGATCATGTTCATAAGGAAAAACCCAGGGCTTTTCGCACATCTTTTGGTATGTTTACCCCAGGGTACCGACACGGGGAGTATTTGGGCTGGGCCCATCGCAGTTGCAATCACCATTCACCACTGCCTGAGGGGGTACCATAGGATGAGATGGTTCCAGTTTTCACCAGTGACTTCATCCACATGATGGGGCAATTTGGCAGAGAAAAACCTGGCAAATCCTGGCCCAAAATGTGCGGCCCTATTTTTGTTGTGCACCAATGTGCGGAGCTGTGAGTTATGCATAGTTATGCACCAGAGCATACCAGAGTAGTGTTGTTGTTTGCATTCCTTTTTTGTTGCTCCATTTTTTGTTGCGTTTGCTGATGCCTGGTACTACCAGCCTGTTCCCAGTCACGAGCTTGGTAGCAGCGAGGATCGAGATGCAAATGGTGAACAAGATGCTGTTGGATCAGATTGAGACGAAAGACAACTCATCAGAGGTGTCCCAAACGGACGGTTTAGTTTACTGGTTGGTGGTTTTAATATATTGGGAAAATTCATCCCAACTGACTAATATTTTTCAGAGGGATTGAAACCACCAACCAGTTTAGTTTATGGCTGTTTACAGTATTAGACACTGCGAAAGCCCATGGCTGTCATGGTTTTTGATCCGAAAAAACAAAAAAGGTTTTCAAGCTGCCAGGCTGCCAAGTCAAATCAGCATCAAAATGAAGATAGATATCTACCATAGCTGGATGATATCCTGTCATGGGGATGGAATTGCGAAAACGGACGTTGTACTTACTTTGAATGTCTTTAAATACTTAACATTCATAAAACTAGTAGAACCCCCAGTGACCTGACAGGGCATAGCTGGATTGCGAAGATCAAAGGTGAAGAAGGAACCGGCGCTGTCCAGCGGACAGTTTCTTAGACTTGAGACCTTTTAAGAACACCTCTGATTTTTGTTTTTTTGCAACTGTCAGCGTCAAGGGGCAACCTTCCATTTTTTGATATTTTTGGGCACGTTTGAACCATAGCCACAATGGCATTATGATGGTGATGATAGAGGATGACGCTGGTGGTGATGATGATGACGGATATTTCACGGATTTCCGTCCTGATGAGCAGTGCAGAGTAGCAGGTCACGGCCACTCGCAGACTCTGAAATCGCTGAAAGGTACTGTAGGTCTTTGGTCTCAACATGTCTGAAACGCGTAATTGAAGTTGTTTACTTGCATACATATTTACTTTTACGAATTATTTATATATTTCTTTGTTTTACCATGTAATATTCACATTGAATACACACACCGGATAAATTAAACATGCTGGATGAGAAAAACATATGAAGTGAATGTTTTAACGCTAAGGAGGTGTCGAAAGATCCTTTTTCATGCATTTCTTGATTTTCCAGCGGGTTCGTATTGAGATTTGAGCAGGGGTGCATGTTCAAACAACGGTTTTCCCTCTGAGGTCCATGATCGTTTTGGGGGGTGAAAGGAGGATTTCACATCCTGCCACCAATCTGCGCACCAGTTCTGTGAGCAAATGGTCGCGACAGATTGCTGATGGCTCGATGTTTTGTTTTCTGTAAATACAGAACGATCTACCCAGACCCTCCAAGTACACAGAATTTGCATATTATCCATTCTTATCCCATGGTTTTAGTACTTTTATACCTATTTTTAGAGATACATGGCACAATGGTATTATCCCATTATTATCCAGTTACTAATTATCCATTATTATCCCAGTATTATCCCATTAGTATCCCATAGGAGTCTAGATCCGTTTCTCTCTTTTTAAAGAGATGAGAGCGCACTTCAGGTGGCCTGTCGCTGGGTGAATGCCAATGAGAATCTGTGGAAATCATGGCTGCCAGACTCTCGCCGCACCAGTGACACCCAGTTGGATGAAAGGTATATTGTATATATAATTACACATATTATATCATATTATTATGTATTAGACATTATATATATATATGTATTATACATTATATTTTGTATAAGTTGTGATGTGCACCCAATGCCATAAAACATCACCAAAATCACCAATTTTATGGGTGGTGTAAACCATCCCCACATGGTATATATATATATGTATATGTATATGATATATGTATATGTATATAGTTGTTTATGGCATTCGATTGATACGGCGCCCTTGAAAGGGTTGCAAATTTCGAGGATACCATTCCCTACGTTGTTCATGAGTGTTCATGCTACATCACTGGAGGCACCTTGAGATTGGATCGTACGTTACGCTCAAGATGCGGCAAGTCACGGATGGGGTGGGGTTGGGGGGTGGCCACGGTGGGGCGGGACGGGATTGCAACACGTTCTTGGTGCTATGAAACGATATGTCTTCAGACAGAAGCTCTGGGACAAAAAAAAACCGGCACATTGTTGCTGGGACTCAGCATGACTCAGCAATTGGATTCAACCGGGACATCTCAAGAAGTGGCGGCCCATCAACTTTCCCCATCAAACGGAAGGTGAACCCGGTGAGAGATATGTATGCACTTGGACTTGGAGACACAAAACAAGGACCTGAAAGCAGCGTTGTGCGCGGCTCTTCTGGACTTGAGGAAAACAAGGCCCGTTTGACAAACGCATAAATGCACGAGTCGAAATCCTCAAAACCTAATGTTATTGTTCAAAGAAAACCGGTATAATTAGCATTTCGCTCAGCGCAACCACCTAGGCAGGCCACACGAAATCAAATTGGATCTTGTGAACTCATGTTACGGACTCCAACAAATACCACGTTTTTCCCACCACAACAAAGTCATTCAAAAATAATCGGCCACCCTTCCAAGGGCGCCGAATCAACCGGTTAACCTTGTTTCTGGTGCCGGCGCCTGTAAGGGCCCCGAGCTGTTGTGTAATTTTGAAAGGTGTTGGGGGGTTGTTTCCGGGAGGGGGTCGGGGTGGGGGGGGCAATAACGTCCACTTGCCTGATTTCTTTGATAGCAGCTTTCTTGGGATAGATTTGCAACTTATTGCGCTGTCGCTTCATGGTCCTCGGTTCTGCTACGTTAAATTTCTTTCCACTGTGGGGTTGCTATGCTTATGCTACTTTCTGGTCCTTTTCACCGTGGGTTTGTTACGCTTATGCTATGTTGTGGCTTCCTTTTCGCACTGGGTTTGTTATGCTTATGCTACGTTGTGGCTTCCTTTTTACTGTGGGGTTGTTACGCTTATGCTACGTTGTGGCGTCCTTTTCACTGGGTTTGTTACGCTTACATTGTGGCTTGTTTTCACATAGGGATTTCTTTTCGTTGCTGCATCTATGGTGCATTTTAGCATTGTGGAATTAATGGAACTCGGTATGTTTTGCAACCTCTCAGTTTAATTCTGGTTGTCGATGAATGTTTACTTGTGGTGACCGCGGCGAAAAGAT
>Ga0126342_10010200_pt1:7500-16806 | contig 16806 bp, 13 predicted proteins | sample Cyp1metagenome_FD_92528 | JGI IMG/M metagenome (GOLD analysis project Ga0126342, IMG submission 92528) | Coral microbial communities from Lord Howe Island, Old Settlement Bay, Australia - Cyphastrea 1 metagenome | ecosystem: Host-associated > Invertebrates > Cnidaria > Coral ... | reverse complement strand
ATATATATATATAGAGAGATAACACATTTAATACAAGTATAATATATCCATATATATATATATATTGTTAAATATTATAATATATTATAATATGCTCCCGAACGAAGACCTTGAAAGAGTAGACTGGGATTCATTGCGCAAATTCTTCTGAAGGCATCACCAAAAATCACCCAAGTCACTTCTTCTCAAGGCTTGCAGGATGGAGTCGAACTTCTCTTCTGACTTCCTCGATGGAAAATAGATCCAGTTTGGCCAACGAAATGTCTTTGTGACAGAACACGTTCTGTGTCATCTTGAGGACACATAACCACGATGCTGTTGCTTCGGACGAGAAGCACTACAAACATCACAAACTTTTTTCCAACAGGCCCATTGCAGATGTTGGAACACACAAGTATGCAAACGTTGCGACTTTACCTCTCTTCTCCGCTTTTCAGCGTCCCTGCTTTTTTATTGGCCAGCTAATAGGTAAACTATGTGGCAAAGCAAATGAAGTTTTCATGGGTAAAGCAACCTCCAGGTGCTTCCTGGTACTGGCCAAGCATCTGTAGCTGTGATTCAATGGCCATCAGCACCTGGATTCGGCCAACAGTGGACTCGAAAAGTGATAGATATCCTACAGCATCACACCATTGGTTATTGTTGATAATTGTTGGTTTTTTATGTGGTTAGAGTATGTTATAGTATGTTATAGTTATGGGGATAGCCAATCAATGTTCATACCTATAACCACATCAACCAACATTGATCAACAACCAACTGCCATACTCTATCATCTGGTTGGGAAAGTCTAAGCTCCTTGGCTCTCCATCTACTAAGGAATATGAATACCGCCCTGGGCGCCTGGTGTTCCAAAGCGCTTCCCAACTGCTGAAGTTCGCTTTGGAACTTGGACAACAGCTGGGCGCTCACCTAGTCACAGAAGTTCTCTGGAACGGAATTTGTCTAGTCCACGAGGGGTGATACATGTTGAATGCCAGTGTTCTGGTATCTTCTGCTACCAACTTGCACATAAAATGTGGTTCTGGCAGATGTGTCCAGTCAATGTGGGAGTAGAGGGAAGGCCGGGTTCGAAAAAATCGACCTCTAAGATCATCTACACAAGCTCCAAAAGTTGCCCCATCACCCGTCGGTGCCCATACATTCAGGGTGGTACGCCTCAAATTTGGATCCTGTGCTACCGAAAATGGTCCATTTGTAGATGTGTAGATGACTTGGACTTAGCTATTAAAAATGGTGATTTCCCAGTAGCAAACTATTAAATAACCAGAAGATACACAGTCCCTTGTTGATGGGTGTTCTTGCAGCCAATATCTTTCAGCATCATAGTCAGGCTTCGGGGTCCGAGAAGTTGCCTGCAGTGGGTAGGTATCATGTTCTTTTTCGGCTCAAGGGAGCTTCAGAAATTCATCACATGATTAGTGTTCCCGAGTCGAAACCCATCCACTTTGAATCCATTACATCCACGTAGTGGTTTTCGTAGAATCTCATTATATCCCCACTACTATATCGTATATATATATATATTAATACATATTATATTATACTATATCCCCATTCTAAGCCATTGTATCCCCCAAAAAAACTATACTATCATATATGGGCCTTAGTCATATGGGGGTTTTCCATGGGTTTTCCGAAGTCATGGGGGTCCCGCGATGTCCCGGGGTCGCACCGGTCAAACCGCACCTGCGTCAGGCCCGAACGACACATCTCCAGGGCATCCAGTTGGGCTGCATCCTTGCCGCGCTGGAAGGCCTGAGCTGAACATGCCCCAATGGATCTGTTTTAATGGGGGAAAATGATGGGAAATGACCATGAATCCTTAAAATTCTGGGATTTGAATGGGATTTGGTTGAACATTTTGGACACGCATGTTTTTGATCGAAGTGTTGATGTGGCTTTTGAAAGGGCTGGAACATTTAGATGGTATAATCACAGTCAATTTGAGGCCGAAAAAGACGGGGCTGCAAACTGAAAACCAGGTTTGTTATTGGCCAACAATAATTTGGTAATCGCCATGTCCCAATCCAGATTCAACCCATCGATTGATCCTGGTAGGGTGATACTACAAGTGTCAGCAAGAACTGAACTTCATCAACAACAGTGGGGATGGAAGAAAACAATCAGTATCAACATTTACTGTATCAACTATGGTTTTACCACATGTTTTACCATGTGCTCGCATTTCTTTGCTATGTGGTAAACATATGTAAACATAACATCAAGTTGTCCCCCAAACAACCCGCCGGGCTTACTCCATGATCTTCAACACGAGATTTGGCGTGACCGATGTCCCGACACGATTTCCCCTTTAAAATGGGATGGAACCAGTGTGATACTCAATAACCATAAGATTCAAACAATCACCAAAATATAAATATTCTTTTTCAACCAATTCAACCAGTGTAAACACCAATATTCCAAAATGGCAAAATGGTTATTGGTTATAGATATTCAACCAATAACCGATGCAATACCGATATTGGAGCCTGGACATTGGAACTCCGTGGTCTTGATCCAGCGGTTTGCGGTCGACTGCGAGAAGCCGAACTCGGCTGCATGGCTGGTGGTTGCTGATCCCTGAACTAAATGGATGTTTTTTTATGGGAAAAACATCTAGCAGAAATTGCATATTAATGAGTCATTGTCAAGATACCTCATTTACATATATTTACATAGCAGTAAATGGGATGAAAAGAAATGCACCAAGAAGCGTAAAAATGAATATGGTATGATTTTCAGCATGCTGAGATCCTGCCAAAAGATGGCAGGGGAAAGAAAAGGCAGGCACTGGCGTGGTGTTGCCACGCCTTCACGACCAACAATTGAAGGAATACTGCAATGAAGAATCCCCCACGACATGGAACATCGTAACCCCCGTGAAAGAAGTTTGGAAGAATAAATAACTTCCTATATGGCCAAAACTTGCTATTCTGGTAGCATGTTTCCATGTTAGTTCTCAGGCCATTGGAAAACATGGGCCTTGCTGTGAGACACTGAGAGGTGCCTTGGGCCAAATTGCCATAGAGATTCGGAGATGAGCAAAGTTGGACCCCTCCGCTGGGTCAGCCACAAAGTGCCCCAGTGAACACTGCGAATTGCGTAGAACAGTACTGTATTTGCTGTAGGCTTTAGGATTTCCACCAACTGCTGGGTTGCAACGTACACCAGAAGGAAATTCTTAGATCCTTCACTGAATGAAGGTGCTCATTTAACAATTCACAATCTAAAGTCATTGCGGCACATCTGGTATTGTTTCAAAGAGGGCTGCTTCAGAAAATGATACCCCACGATGGAAACCAGCAAAAGCTAGAGAACACTAAACAGAACAAAATAGTCCTAAAGAATACGTATTCTTTTTTCCCGGGCGAAACCCTTCGTGGAAAAAATTGAGAACCAGGCTTGCCCCTTCCCACTTCTCGTCCTAGCTACAGGGGAACCAGCAAAAATTAGATTGACCTAGAAAAAACTAGAGACAGCTTGAAAAAATTAGAGACAGCTTGAAAAAAACTAGAACGTTCTAGAAAAGCCTAGATGCTCCTGAGTGTGCCATCAGTGAGAAGGAAACAGTTTGCCTCAGGGCTATGTTTTTCCTTTAACCTCTCGACCCCTCGTGAAGCCACCCTGTTTGAAGCAGCCCCATGGGGTCTCCGAAGATAAAGAACATCCATCAGTCAGTTGGATGTATCCAGTTGTGTTCTCATCGTTCAGCCATCATATCCCCACAAACTATTGGTTGCATTCCTCTATGGATTTCTTACATGTGTATGTTTGTTGATTTTGTTGGCTCAATTTCCATGTTTGTTGTGTTGGTTGGTGGTTGAAACACCCCCCCCGATGGATGTTGGTACTGTTCTGGGGATCATCAATGATCATCACAGCCCACTTCCTGGACAGTGCCCTTCCGCCCACCTGTCCCAAGCCCCAATGAAAGCTGATGAATTGGGTGCGGGTACCCCTTTCCAGTTCCTGGCTGTTTGGACCCAGGTTTTCTGGTGCATTTGCACATGGATTTAATGGTCATTCGAATAGGGAACATATATTGAAGAGCTTTCAAACCTGGTAGGATTTTGGGGGTTGCTACAATGTGCAAACAAACCCAGATTTACTCACAGACGGAAAGGGGAAGAAGGAAGAATCATGTCCCGTGAAATGGCAATATCATCGGGATGTAGATATATAATATGAGGATAAAAACCAACAAAATTGGGATACTGAACATTCTTGGATTCGCCAGCTTTGGGCCACCCAAGGCATAAAACATCTTCCCGGAAGGTTTCCAAATGGTGGATGAACAACGGGAGAAATGATACATCACAGGCTCAGCAAAAGCAGGTGTCCTGGTCATCCATTTGTTGGGGAGGCAGCATATTCTTGTTCCAACCTAAACTATTGGTCTGGGCGGGGTCAAGTTATTATTGGGTCCCTAGTTAATGTTGAATGGTTCAAGGTCCCAAACATAGCCATTCAATGTCTGAGCAGCGCGGGAAAATTTGAGGAGTACCAACCCCCTGTTTGATTCTAGTTGTGGAAAACCCATCAAACATAGGAATGTGAACGCGCAAAAGGGACGTTCACTGAAAACTTGGCCAAATAACGGACTCTGACCCGTCCAGCCCCTGAAAGTACCCATCAAAAATAGTATCTTAGATAAAGTATGATAAAGTACTCCATGTCTTGCAATGTTTTTATCAATATGTTTATGGGATCTTATGGGAGCCACTTCACGAGACCTGACCGTGCCTGAAGAACTTGTTCACGAAGCTCTAGCAGAAGGTTGAAGAGTTGATGTCGACAGTAGGCCACCGTAGGAAGATGCTGCCGGCGATCGATGGAGGGGATAAACAACGATGGAACCCAATGGAACCCAGAGGTCTGGCCATGTCCAATGGAAGACCGACAAAACCGAAGCCACTGCCTCGAGGCGTGTCCAAGTATATATGGGAAGTGCAGGACTCTGTGACACTTGCATGACTTTAAGCCTGCTAAAGTGTGGGATAGGAAGATGTGGAGGGTGGATCTGATTTTGTCGGCCACAACATGTCACAACTGTAAAAAATTGTGTTCGATATGTTTTTTTCCTGTCAAACAATCTGGGTATATCTTCGATCACAACATCTTGGGAAACTGAAGGCCTCGTCTTGCAGAGGAACCTCCTGGGTGGCAAAAGGGACAAACGACAAATGGTGAATGGTCCTGAATCGTCCTAACCGTTGTAACCGGCCGCAAAAATATTGTACAATGTGGGTTAATTAGTCAGCTATTTTTTCCCAAGCGCCAATGAAGGTGCGCAGCTTGCCATTGGCTTCGAGGCTTCGAGTTTTCAAATAAAAAAAACATGGATTTGTGCATACCGAAAGAAACTCTCAGGGAGCAGCGTTTTTCTTTGTATTTACGCAGTAAGCCCGTAGGCTGATGTCCGAGTATGGCCGGTGACTCTTGGTGTTTAAAAAGGACCTCTTCGGAGAATAGCAGCCTCCGCCAAGTAATTAGTCTATGTCAGCTTGGTTGGGGTGAGGCGGCGCCACTCTACCGAGGGCGTGTAAAGCATCTTTTGCTGTTTCATTTAGCCAATCCAGTTTTGGTCAGCCTACTCTTTTGGTTGGAAGAATTCTGGGTGCGAAAGTCCTGTATCCAAATATTAGTCAGCTATACTATACTGATCTATACTGTATAGTTTGTTCATGTTCGTTCTTGGATTCTTATATAGGTGCAAATAATTGTGGAGCATCCCCACCGAATCGCCGTGGAGATTCATTTTGGGGTTTGAATCATTTTGAGCTAGTGCCAGTCAAGGGAACCCATAGACTGTTTGTGAAAATGTCAGAGATTGACTGGGAATAAACCCGTTTCCCGTTGGAGCCTCTTGTTGGTGAATGGTGACTGGTGGAATCCCTTCAGTCTCTCTTACTTCTGATGACTAAATAATGATCATAGTTAAATAGCTCAATACATCTCAATATGATGTATATTACAATATATATATATATATAATTATATATACGTATATATAATATATATATATAAGATTTAGTGAAATGCTATGGCAAAACGGGTGTGATCACCGTCCTTTTCACATCTGTGGCTCAAATCATGGTACTAAATCCATGAGTTATCCTCATTTTCCGTTACCTGTAAATTGCCTAATTTGATGCTTTAAAACATCATCTGCGTACTTTTTCCATTTATATAAAAAAACGCAAAGTTATCGTGTATTATCGGTACAAACGACATGTCTTGACCCAGATCTCTGCCGTCGGACTTTTCAAGCCAGGACCTGCAGCCTCATCTGCACCTGCAGCTGGTGATTGAACCACCCACACAAGAGATAATTACCCTCTGGTAAACTAACATAGCTATGGAAAATCACCATTTTTAATGGGAAAAATCACTATAAATGACCATTTTCAATAGCTATGTTAGTTTACCTGAGGGTACTCTAGAAGTCTCTATAGAATCTAGAAGTGTTTCTTTGGGGGGAAACAAAGGGGATACGTTGTCTTATTTTTCTGCATGTTGTGAGTGGGCTGGGGCTCAGTAGGTGCAAACATGGTGTGATCCCGACGTTCAGGTTCTCTACCGCCGATGCCGAAATAGCCTCACTTGTACCCTTGTACCTGTCTTTGGATGTATGAGGTATCACGATTGCCCATGCCAACAACCAAAATATACCAAAATTATGCACTGCTTCTGAGACGAGATTCCCAGCGAAGCGTTCGGAAGGCAAACAGCAAGGTATCTGCATAGGGGTGCAGAGTCCTTACCAGGATGGAGAGTGTACTGCTTGGTGGTTTCAACCTCCCTGAAAAAAATGAAAAAAAATGACCAAATAGATCTAAAATAATCTAAATAGATAACTAGTTCCTTTGGTCTTGCCGCCTTGTGGTTTAACCCCCAACATTAGTCACGGCAAGTTTCGATCCATCGCGCAGTGCTGGGAGCGGGAGCCAACAGGCGTCCAGCGTAAGAATGGGCTGACAGTTTTCGCCCATGCGCACCGTCCTAAGCAGCGAATCTACTGTGATTGGGCGGTTTTGTGAAGGAGAAGGTCCAAGTTGCGTGGAGGCTTCGAGGTTTCTTCGAGCATAATACCTGGGAGGGCTGAAGGTGATGAAGGTGAAACCAGCCATGAAATGACGAGTTTCAAAAAAAAACTTCCCCAGGTTGAACAAAATCATCTTAGGTGTGAGATTGAAGGTCGAAACATGTCAACATCAGAAAAAACCTATAAAAACATATGGGCCACGGTCAATATTTAATATATAGGTCATCAAAACATTATTGTTTTTCAGGTTTTGGGAAACCATGTTCGTATTCCCTGTATGTTCCATTGTATTCTGATGGTTTTCCAGCGATGGATGGGATATTTCCTGACACTTTCAAATGCAGCACAATCAAGCGAAATTCTTGGACATTTATTAATTTTCTTCATGGAACTGTCGCCACCACTAGCACAACCACCACTATCACCCACCACTGTCGCCACCACCACTATCACAACCACCACAACTGACCAAAGCAGCATTTTCGCATCTTCCACTTCAGTCTTTGAGGGAAGTCTCGCACGAAAGCTTCATTTTGACATCTTCCACGTTCAATTTTTGAGGGAAGTCTGGCACGAAAGTTTCATTTTCATATCTTCCGCTTTCAGTTCCAACAATGTCTTGCGCTTGCTTGCTGCTCATCTTGGACGAGCAACGTGCACCAAGAAAAACATTTTTTCAGCGAGCAATGGGCCAGCGTCTGGCCGATAGGGATTATGCGATTTTTGGTTTCGTTATCGTTTGGGTTATCGTTTGGGACGCCTGGTTGGATCACAAGAATCTGCAAAACAATGATTCTGGGAAACCCTTCTTTTGAAAATTCCTAATGCTGTCTTGAGCAAAGCTTGAGGCTGCTGCGGAAAACGAAAAGCACAAACTCCAAAAGGAATAGAGGAAAGAACGGAATCTAGAGCACCCACACTGTTCCTGCCGCAAGGCAAGACCTTGTTCTTTCCTTTCTCCAGCATGGCACGTTGTCACTAGCAAGAGTTGAGGCAAAAGACTGATATGTGGCCGTACAGTACTTGAAAAAATTCAGCATGCAGCGCAAACAGCAGCATAAACAGACCATCACCACATCACAGCAATGCATATTACCAGATACCACCGGTTCAAAACGGGATTTTGCCGTTTGCCTATCTCTCAAACAGATGGTGAATACTATTAAATGCCTACATAAAGGCATCGAATAACCTGCACCGTAAGACAAAGGATGACTGATGACCAAGATCAAACATAAGCAAATGTTATTGTTTTTTGAAGAGTGTATTATCGTTTTCCATGCCCCAGCTCAATTTCCCAAAAATAGAGATGCCTCGAACACTACTCTCCATTACGGCAAATTTTGGCTGTAGTTCATATAAAAACCACCAACCAGCTAGGATCTGAGTATACTTCATGCCATACTACACAGTGGTCCCCATGCAAACGTGAGGCAACGTTGGGATGGAAAAATGAACGCAAGGCGTTGAAGCGTAAAATGCAGCCTGAACCATCTGAAAGAGCGGTCGTTTGGGTTCCAGATCGAATGTATCTATCTACCTTCTACCTATCTAATTAAATCTTAGCAAATCTAATCTAGGCAAATATTTTATCTATCTTTCTACCTCATCTATCTCTCTTTTCATCTATCCATCCATCCATCCATCCATCATCATCCATCTATCTATGCATCGAATCTATCCCATCTATCCACCTCTCCTCTCCTCTCCGCTCCTCTCCGCTCCTCTCCGATCCGATCCTATCCATCCATCCAAGCATGAATCTCATCCATCTACCTATTTATCTACCTACCTATGTAGCGGTCGATCTATCTAGCTACTATCTAAATATACGCACAGACCCCGTGGTTTGCCCAAGAACAGGATAGCACAAAAATGAATAAATAAATAAATAAATAACATGATTGTTAACGAGCTATCTACCTACCTATCTATCTATCTGTCTATCTAATTATAAACACACATACATAAATATATATATATATGTGTGTGTGTATACTATCAAATATCTATCCATCTACCCATCAATCAATCTGTTGATTCATCTGACCATCGTTCAATCAATCTATCCATCTATCCATCTATCTATCTATCGATCTATCGATCGATCGATCGATCAACCAATATATCGATCAATCTATCTATCTACTTCCAATCTATCTATGTATCCATCTATCCATCTATCCACCTATCCACCTATCCATCTATCCATCCATCCATCCAATCTATCTATCTATCTATCTATCTATCTATCCATC
>Ga0126342_10010200_pt1:0-5000 | contig 16806 bp, 13 predicted proteins | sample Cyp1metagenome_FD_92528 | JGI IMG/M metagenome (GOLD analysis project Ga0126342, IMG submission 92528) | Coral microbial communities from Lord Howe Island, Old Settlement Bay, Australia - Cyphastrea 1 metagenome | ecosystem: Host-associated > Invertebrates > Cnidaria > Coral ... | reverse complement strand
GAAACTTCTGCCACTGCCTTGTGCGGTACTACTGGTACAATTATCATATATGATCAATGATCATATATGTACAAATGATCAATTACACGTGTACAACTGTAGCATAAGTATGCATGATTATCAGATAGACTCATAGACTCATTGGACATAAATTTCTTCTCGGTTCTACTCTCAATCCTTGAAGCCACCCCTTGCCCTTGCCGGGGCGCCAGAAGCGCAAGGGCGCCAGAGCGCGGTGGCACAACGAGTGGGAGAGACCCAACTCCTCCAGTTGGGTAGTGGGAAATCCAGCCTTCTCTGGGTGTCCTTCGGTAATCATTGAAAACACTTAAAACCATTGAAAACTTCCATGTCAAGGGGATTTCTATGGATTTCCCCATGGCCATATTTCGATACCATGCCGGGTTCCGATGAGTTTCCGATGAGTTTCCGGTCCTCTGGAGGTGCAAAGCAAGAGCAGAGAACTCCATCCACCAGCAAAGTGCTGCAGAGAGTCAGCGGTGCGAAAACGCCTCCCCCAGCGGTGCCAAAAAACGAGCGGCTGAAAATCGCTTGGTGCTTGGTGGTTGGTTGGTGGTTGGTTGGTTGGTTCATGCTCGGTTGATAGTTGATATAGATTGATATAGTTGAGCCACCCTGACATACACGGAGAATACAGAGAGATACGGAGATATGGATTGATAAGGATAGAAAATATCTGGCTGCAACCCCCAGACCCCCCAACACACCTGACTCCACTTCCACAGAAACACTGAGCACCACAGCAACCTCTGCCGCATGCTGCAACAGATCGCCCGGCCTCCAGGGAGGGCCAACCAGGCCAATCCGAGTGAAGCTGTCTGAGTACCACTGATTCCTACAGACTTGGCCTCTGTTGTGCTATTGTGCTAGGCTATACATGTCAAGAAAGAATGCCAGCATGTATCCGGGTAAATTGTAATAATTCACCAACCAAATTAGTTCAGCCGTTTTCGGATAGTTGCCCGAATCCTAACCATCATTTACCTCGTGATGTCCAGGTCGTGATCAGATTTTACGAGATCATGTCCCCATTGTATCTCCATTTCACTTTCTAGTATCCCAATTAGATCACTTTTAATTTAATTATATAAATCCCATGATAAATCCACATTTATAAACTTTATAAGATTTTATAAGCATCTTGGCACATGACATCATCGAATCCCCATGAAATCCCCAGTGAATCCCCATGAAATCCCACCCATCCCACGCCTGACATCTGCTGCAGGTGCCTGAAAACGGACGTCGCGGTAACCATTAACCAGTCATAACCCTCATTAACCATTAACCATTAGGGTTATTAATGGTTATTAATGCTTCTTAATTAATGGTTATTAATGGTTCTGAATGGTAATTAATGGTAATTAATGGTAATCAACACCAATGGTTACTAATGGCTATTAATTAATGGTATTAGTAGATATTAGTAGGATGTTAATAGCACAATCAACAGTCTGAGAATACCTGATTTTTGGATGAACGACGACGAATGTATATATATATATATATTATATGTGACAGTAGTCTTTCAACCCTTTGGCAGCGTCCGTGTTTGTAGGGATAGTACTTAATTTTGATCCACAGCCGAACAGTGATCATAATCTCACTGACGTCGAAGAAAATTGCTGAAGCCGGCCAATACACACATTTAGCAATGGTCCAGCCTCATCAAAAATGGAGGATGGCATGTCAGATGTGGTATGCCGGTATGCCCCACATGGCCCGCTGGACATTCCCAGAGCTTGAGGATTTTCCCACAAAAAAAACTCAATTTAGAGTGGATGTTCCCATGAAAACCTCCATGTATAGATGATTTTCCCATCTGTTTGCATTAGAACCTCCATGTTTGATTACTGAGAGGTAATCCTTGGCACAGAATTCCCAAGCCAGGTGCCCCGGCCCATCGCCAGCTCCCATCAGCCCCTGCGACAGAAACGTGTTAGATATCAGGGTGGTTGTTGCTAACACATTACTGGATATTACTGGGGAAGCTGGAAAAGGGATGGGTGTCTACACTGTCTACACCTCGCCCGTGGATTTTTTGGCTGGTAACTTTTCTGTCTTTTGCAGGAGTCTTTGCCTTTTGCTTTGGATTTAGAAAAGTGCCGGCTGTTCCCGGGTCCTTTTTAAGCTATCCCCAAAAAAGATTTTGGGGAAGAAAACTAGAAAGAGAGCGAGAAAGAAAAGCAGACAAGGAGCACAAATAGCATGATGACTCTAATGGGATAAATCCCCTGATCAGATGTCCTTTCCGGGGGCCCAAGTCCATTCCGTGACATCCAGAAAACAAGTTGGCCAGGTCTATTTCATTTTATCAAATTGCTAAAGAAATTATCTAGAAAAGGATTGGGCCAAAACGTACGTTCCAGAACGTGCCTTCCGGCCCGTGCGTTCTAAACGCCCGCTCGATCTATGCTTGTGTGCTTTCATTACAGAAGCTGAGACTGCTGAGATATGAGAGATATTGAGATATGAGGGCTGATAAACATGGGGATATATTTACCTATCTATGTTTATCTCTTTACGGTAGTGAGCTAGTAGAAATAGGGATATGCTTTCACAGCTTGCATGCTGAATCTTGAGGAGGATAGGAGTGTTGGGCTGGGAAATACCTAGCACCCTTTGAAAAGGGTCGTTGCATGATGATCCCACATTCTGAGTGAAACCAACTGTCATGATCTTGGCACCACAGATACATCAGATATTGATCAGTGAATGAGTTGAATGATCATGTTGATGTTCCATTAACATACATTATAACTATATAGTTGTCTAAATGTTTTTAATCTGGAATTTACATGAAGCATAGGTCGAAAGATCTTCCCTCGCCTGGCTGGCACAGGTAGAGCAAATGATTTGAAGAGACAGCCTGGCGCTGGCGCTGGACACTGGATAACCTGGGATGTCGTAGGGACCTTTCTGGTGCTCTGAAAAAATCCTAAATCATAGAATCGAGGTTTCCAAAAATAGAGGTAATCTTAGTTGTCATCCATGTTTGGGATTTTCCATAAACCATCCATTTTTGGGTAGCATTTTTGGCTAGGAAATGGCTGAAAACTTATTTTTGAAACGGGCAAAAATCACACACGACGTCTAGAAAAACACGTACATAAGCCGTACATCAACCATTAAGACACCATATACATACATTACATTACATTACATTACATTACATTACATTACACTACACTACACTACACTACATTACATTACATACATCCATCCATCCATACATACATACATATGTATACATATATATATATATATAATTATCTAGATATACACATATCAAAACATATATATAAAACCGTCAATCCCACGGTCCCCAGGGGGTCCCGGCCAGGCTGCCACGGTCATGCTGGATCCTGAGGTAGGTCCTAAGGCGCGCCAAAAAATGGGCTGTGGTCATCCCTATACTCATGGGAATCTCATGAATAATGGTGATTAATGGTTAATGTTAGTCAATATTGATCAATATATATTATATGATGAATAATGATTAATAATATGATAAACCATGATTAATAATAATGATTAATAATGATGAATCATGATTAATCATGATTAATCATGATCAATAATTGTCAATAATGGCTTCTGATTCAAGGAGTTTCCCTCTGGTACATGCCTAGCTGAAAAAATCCCGAACTGAATGGAGGTCTATAGGTGGGAAAATCATTGAACCATAGCTGGAAAAAAATCCAGCCATGTGACTGATTACCAGAGGGGCCCCATGAAAATGACCATGATATGACCATGTTATGGATCCATTGTATCAACCTTCCCATGAAAAATGATTCCCATGATATGACCATAGCCTATGATGTGTTGATCCATCCATTCTCATAGGCGTTTCGGATTCCCATTCCACAAAAGATGCACATCCTGGACCATCGACCAGCACACTGCCCGCCAAGCAAAATCTTTGTACCTGGCCGTGCCGAAAAAATCAAAGTCCCAAAGTCCCCATCCCGCCCATCCCCCCAAAACAGGGCCCCCCAACCCCCCAAATCAATAGCTCCAATATTGAATGATGGTTTCTAGTTTCTAGATGTTTCTAGAGATTCTATAGGCATATCTAATATGTTGATATATTTGGGGGGAAGTGATCAATAAGAACCACGCCAAAAAATGGTGATTGTCAGATCTGTTACAATAAATTTACCACATTTACCACGATCTAAGCATATCTATGCATCAGTTTCACCAATGTTTCAACCGAAATCTCCAGCCCTGCTCTTGGGCCACCTGGAGATCGATGTAACATAGCAATGACGGGGGAGAAATCTCCCTGTGCACCTCACCGGAAAGCGAACCCAGAAAGGCGCCCAGCGGTTTTGTGAGTCCCCACAAAAATGGCTGGCATTTCAGCGAAGATATTCTGAAAACATACAGATTCATCAGATTCTGAAAATATTCTTAGGGATAACATGGGATAACTTCAAGTGGGCTCTCTGGCGCATCCCTGTCTCCAAAGAGCTTACGTATCAATCTCCTTATTCGGCAGCATCATGTGATGAAAAAAAGAACCCATCCTGAGTTTCCCAGACATTCCAACTCGTCTCCAAGCCTACACAGAGGCCAGGTGGGGATTCAGCCAAAATGTATGAAAAAGGCCAAATGCTGATTTATTTGTATCTGCACTGTATAGTATTATTCCATAGTATTCCTTCAAATTGAATTCCGTAAGCCCATGACACCCCGGAACTCAGCTGCTGGGTCCACTGTTCGACTTCCGGCTCGCGCAAATAATCAGTTTTGGCTTCGAGAAATCCAGGGTTTTGCTTCAATTTGGCTTGATAATCTTGATATCCAGGGTATCTTATTGGTATTATATAGTATCCTTTAGTTTCAGTCTTGGTTCAAAATCATCAGTTCGAGCCGGTTTCATCTTTCTGTTACCTATGGCAACGGAACATCGCTCATCTATAGATCATTATCCCACTAAAAACCTCCATTTATAAGGATGTATCATACTT
>Ga0126342_10010199_pt1 | contig 16806 bp, 14 predicted proteins | sample Cyp1metagenome_FD_92528 | JGI IMG/M metagenome (GOLD analysis project Ga0126342, IMG submission 92528) | Coral microbial communities from Lord Howe Island, Old Settlement Bay, Australia - Cyphastrea 1 metagenome | ecosystem: Host-associated > Invertebrates > Cnidaria > Coral ... | reverse complement strand
GTGTAATCATCTTCCTATTTGGACATCATAACGAGAGGGGATGATTCAACCAATCTGGGCCCATGTATGGATCAAAATCTATGAAATGCATTAAAATGCGACATAATATATATATATATATATACATATGTATAGATGTGATAAACATCCATCCACCAGATTCACCTTGCGTGCTATTCAGCAGGGGATTCCTTGGTCCGGCAACGGTCAGCATATGTCGAGACGGCTGACCTGTTTTCCAGAGCTGTTCAAAGTTGGGAGCGTCTCGAACAAATTTGACCAGTTCGAATTTTGAAAAAAATCAAGCATCATTTTTACAGATCTCAGTGTTGAATCGTTTGACATCTTTTGACCATTTTTGACCCATAGCCGCCGTCCAGAAAGGCTTCGAAAAAGTGGAGCCCGGTCACAGCAGTTCAACCGGTGAAACGCTTAGGTTTTGGCTTTGCTGGCGGGAACTTCCAGGTGGGGGCTCAGTGGGATGTTTTTTTTTTCATGCCGCAGGTCAGGTACCTTCAGTTTGGGTGTGAATAGGGAGTGGAAAAGATCCCTTATCTGATTGGTGGTTTCAAACATGTTCTATTTTCCATAACGTATGGGATAATCCTTCCCATTGACGAACTCATATTTTTCAAGATGGTTCAAACCACCAACCAGTTATGTTTGTTGCTGTTTCATACTCATTGAACAGCTGCCTCATAAGCCAGCTACGAATCATCTGGGCGTATTGCGTATGCGTATTGCCGTCGTTAGATCCGAGTATGCCCAAACATGAGGTATTACGAAGCGAACATTGCTGCTTGGTGGTTTTTTGCACATGAATGGATTATTTCCCATAATATATGAGAATGTCATCATCCCAAGTGACTCATATTTTTCAGAGGGCTAGGGCTCAACCACCCAGATTGGATTGTTCCAAGATTCCCATGTCACATCCTCTTGGAGGTTACCTCGAATGGCTGGTGCTTTGGTGTTTCTGTTGGGAAGTTCAACAAGGGAATTGACACTTGCCCTCTGGTAATTTAATATAGCTATTGAAAATTGCCATAGAAATAGTTGATTTTCCATAGTTATGTAAACGTTTACCAGAGGGTAAGTGGTCAATAGCGCTATCATTCCTGGGCCTTTCTTCAATGGGAGTGTAGAGACTTAGCATTTTTTGTCCACATGACTCCTGGTATGTTCATTCCACTGCCGGGTTGCGCAAAATTTAGGTACTTCTTGCAGTGGAATTTCGCGGTCGTGGGGACCCCCAAGTTGCAGGATGTTTCAGGCTTCAGGACACAGAGCCTGATCGGGGCCTTACTTGGAGGTTCGCACGAACAAACGGGAAAGCTCGGTACTAAAAATGTGCGTAGCACACAGAAGACTGGGACCACAAGCGAAAAACAGGCATCAAACATGGTGAAATTCAGCCAGCACTGGATTCTCATCAGCAAAATTGAAAAGATATGGTCGCTGAAAGCTGTGTGTCTACCCAGTGTACAATTGACTGGTTGGTGGTTTGGAACATGAATTTTATTTTTCCATATATTGGGAAGAATAATCCCAACTGACTGTCTGACTAATATTTTTCAGAGGGGTTGAAACCACCAACCAGGTTTTGTGTTAGTATGAATCCCATACATTCCGAGCAGGATCTTTGGATGTTGGGAGAAGGGATTGATTCTTGTGTCCCAGGACGTGTTTTTTCATTGTCCAGTGATACCTTCAAAGTCTTTTACATTGCGCATGCAGATGATATTATATGATATTATACCGAAACATGTAAACACTTTCAATGTAAGGGTGGGGTGGTTTTTGCTGTCTTCTCTGCTAAAGAGATCACAATGGTGGTGTCAAGTTTCTCTGATGATTTACATTCCAATAGAGTATCCTAAAATATCATGGGTGGTCACATTTTTCTTGGTTTGGATATGCCATTGCATCCTTCCATTTGTGAAACAAACCCATTATAAATGTATGTCATATGATACAATAATATCATATGAATTTATATATATATATATATATATATATATATACACATACATATAAATATTATATCATAGTACGCTGGCACTGTGTATATCCCACGAATTCCCACGTTATCCTCACGTGGTGAACCATCCACCTGGGGTAAGGCACCAGCTATGCGCAGCGAGAGCGCAGGTTCCGAGCTTGATCAACAGGGTTTTCATCATCAAAATATAGAGATATCATTGATATTTAGTTGATATATATTGATATTTATGATGTTTGGTTGATGATTTTTACGGGATTATATTGGATTTTAATCATTGAAATCTAAGATAAGGAACTGATAAATTGTGTTTGATTGATGATTAGTTTGAAGGATTATACTCACAAATATATTGGCCATTATCATAATTTATTTGAGGAATCCCTCTTAAGCAACCAGTATAATGAAACGACAGTGACAGAAAGTTTTGAACACTGCTCACGAAGGATCATCATGCCAGGTAGGATAGATCATAGAAACTATTTGGATGTGAAAATGGGCTACTGTACCCCACCATTCATTAGGCAAATCCTCATTTTTTCCTATTGTTTGATGGCCATAGACTCGGGGTATTTTCTAGACAGAGTGACTTGATCAATGGTGGTGTGAACAGAACACAGAGAGATAGAACAACAGATAGGCGCAGTGAAGACCAATCACAGACATGTTATCAACAATTGGTATGCGACATTATGCGAGCCTATGGTCATGGACTCATGGATTTCAAAATCCAAGTGGGAGCGCAGATGAGGTGTGCAGAATCAGTTGCTGACTACCCACACCCAATTTGGTATGAGGATCGGAAAGAATAAACCAGCAGGACAATTTGAAGTACTGTACATAGATGGAAGATGATGGAAGGATGTAAGTATGTTTCAAAATCAGTCGGAAGGAAAAAACCGAGTCCTCAATTGGAGGTACCTAACCTATGCATTACCTATGCAAGGTCTATGCAGTGACTTTTTAAGGAAACATTCCCCACATGCCCTTTCCTGGGGCAGTACCTAATTTCGGACACCTGACTGCGCCACTGAGTACCTGAATGACTTACTTTGAGTGACTACTGTGAAAATCTGTGAAAGGTATTTCTCGCAATGCTTTACAGCTTGGAGAACATGGTTAGTAGAAGTTGGTCATTTTATGATTTTATGACGTCCATGTCTTCACTTCGCCAGTGCCCCGGCGATGTAGGGTGGGGCCTCAGTCGTTGTAATTAATCGCTCCAAGAACTGTGGTTTTTGTATGAGGGATATAACAATAGTTAAAGGTGATGTTAAACCAACTGATGACTGGGGTCACTACCCTGAATCATGTTGTATACATTTTTTGAAGATCATTTTGAATCAGAACCACCAAGTTTGCCTAAAACAGCTGCATCTTCTTTGCGGAGAACCTCCGCTGTTGTCTTTCGTTGGGGACATCGAAATAAACTTCAGGGCTACGAAATCATCAACACAATCAATCAGTGAGAATCAGTGGCAATTTCAGGAACCTAAATTAGAGATACCTACTGGTACCATCTAGTACCACAAATAAGGTTCATATAAATCTATACAAAGGTTCCATATATATATGTATACACAAAATCCATATGAATCTATATAAAGGTTCCACATATATATATACATACACAAATCTTCTTTATATCCATTAAGGATACCTACTGGACGCATTATAAAGCCTCGGCTTTTTCCCAGATCCTGTGCGCACAGGTACAGCCGTAGAGGAGAAGCCCAGGTCAAAAAGGCGCCCGGAAAATTCATGCAGACCATGGAGACCATGAAACAGCTGCGAGATGAAGATGGAGACCATGATTTATTTTTCCATGGAAATTCCCAACCCTATGGATCCATGGCCACTGTCTGAGAAGGTACGGCTAACCCTCCAAATTATAGTAAATTATACCCCAGTCCCACTTCCTGAGAAGGTACTTGGATCCATAGGGCAAAGGCAAACATGATAAGAATGTGTTTTTTTTTTGGGATGTATGATATGTTTGGGCTGACTGACTTTTTGGTACTGTGGGATTCAGCATGAGCCCAGAGTTCGTTGAACCTCAAGTCATCATTGGCTGTCCCCCAGCTGCGAAATGTGGGTGTCATTTCACGGTGGTATCCAGTGTTGTTTTAAATATGTTGAAATATCATGCTAGGTTGATATTCAGACATATTCAGAATCAATTCTCCAATTCAGATGGTATATGATGGTATCAATGCATGTTTTTGACTGAGATTCTCATGATATTATGTGGTATTCACTATATGATGGTATTCAGATGGTATATAATGGTATATGTTTTGATCATTTGATCCCCCTTTTCCATGGCTTCAACATTTACCAGGAAGACTGAGGAGGAGGAGTTCAAAGACCGGCTGAAGGAGATCGAATCTGATGTATGTTGATGAATGGATCCAAAGATGGGAAGAATGGGATTGGTGAATTCTAGGAGTGTTCGATGGGGGTTTCAAGCTTTGTGTTCGATGGTGTTCAAGCCTGGGATGATGATCCCAACTCTCTCCCTCTCTCTCTCTATATATAGATATATAATTATATAGAGAGTATACATATTAAGTATGCGTATATATATATATATACATATATATATATATTATAGACATAGTTTGTATGTATATATATATAATATTGTTATATATATATATCATAACTTGATATTGCATTATTCTATCTATACATATATTTATATATTATTGCAAGGCCCAAGAAGATAGAACATTCATTTACCATACTTTAGTCATATAATAAACCCCAACGGGATAGATAGAACCAGTAATTTACAAAACCCACCGTATGATGCTACTTTTTGATCTTTTTTGTAGGTTGCCCAAAAATACCCTCCGGTGCCATCAAGCATGGCAATTGGTTCAATCCCAACGGAGGTGTCATTGGGAATATCAACTATAAAATCATCAATATGCTCATTAAAACCTCCATTTATAGATGATGATTTTATAAAATGATGACGTTATATCCAGTTATGAAATCATCAACTATTAAAACCTCCATTTATAGATGATGTTCAGCGATTTTCCCATTCAAAAGCTATATAAAAATGGGGGAATTTCCACGGATTTCCACGGAATTTTTCCTATGGTTTTCCCATTCGCATGGGATTTCCAACACGCCATACTTGATGACACTGGTTCTACCCTCTGGTAAACGTTTTCATTCAACTATGGAAACAATATCCATGCTATCAATGGGAAAATCCACTATACCTTCTGGTAATTTGTTACATTGCTATTGAAAATGCCCATTTATAGTGGATTTTCCCATTCAAAATGGTGGATCTTTCCAGTTCGTTATGTAAACGTTTACCAGATGGTTTCAATGGCCATTTTCAATCGCTTTTTGTATGTTTACCCGGCCGGGTATGTCTGGCGAAAGTTTTTTTTTTTAAAACGCGGCGAAAGGAGATGAATATCACCCTGGAAGAATCCACTGGTGAGTGCTGCCCTAAGGGGGAAACCATCATGGAACAAGCACCAAAGATCAATGGATGTAACATGCATGTCTCAAAAAGCAAAATTGAATGTTTAATGATGTTTAATGATGTGAAAACAATGATGTAATATATGCATGTCAACAAACCAGCAAACATAGGAATGTTTTGTACATCAACTGCTTGATTTAATGTGGATTACTGGAACATACGATCACCCATAGCCCATAGGAATAGGTATACAGTAATATATATATATATATACTAACCATCCAGTACACTGGGATGGGAAAACGGTTTGTCACTTTCATGGCTCAATTGGACGCGGGTGGAGCAATGAGATTCCATGGGGCCCAAACCATACACTGCATGCGCTTGAGTCTGAAAATTGGATGCCCCAAAGATTTTGAGGTTTGATCTTTTACTTATATACTGGTGCTAAACGTAGGGAATGGATGGGTTGCTGGGGGTTGCTGGGATGATTATTACTAGTGATTATGGATCATTCCCTCAAATTCCCTGCGTAAAACGCACCAGTAAGTTTACCCAGCTGAAATCTCCATGTCACAGTGGTGTGTTTTTGGACAAAGTCGCCATCGCAAATTTTGGACAGATCCGCCAACGTTTGGCGCACTGCTGAGTCCCTTTGACATCGTGCCCGGAACTACTCACGGTCTGCCCTACGTGACCTGCTTCGCGCGGAAACCCGGAATCCCTTTTTGGGACCATGGTGGAGGCTTTTGTGAAAGGATCTACCCTCTGGATCCCTGTGGTAACAATTTCTTCTGGAAAATCCTCATAAATGATCATAGAGGATAATCAACAATAAAATAGACCATTTATATCATTTATGATGTTTTACCATCATTGATCATAAATCTTCATAAATCATCAATTGTTTGAAGAACTTTGATAGGTAAATCATCATAATGGTCTATACATTTGCAATTGTCCATAGATATGTTAAACAACCAGAAGGTATACACTTGAAAAATCTTGAAGCGCCGCCCAAGTTTTCAAACGTGGATTTGGAAAAGGTTTCAATTTAGATTCTTGTTGAGGGAATCTCAGTTTCTTGGATGTGTTGGAGTTTGCCCAGGTATTTTCACTGTGTCACGTATCCCTTTTCCCGTTGGAAAAACCGGTGGTGTTGCTGATTTCTTTGTCCCAGCTGATCCCAGTTGTATCGAAAAAGTGCCATTCAGGAACATCGCACCAGTTGCACAAAAACAAATCACAAAAGATCATCATTGGTGAATAATCATTGGAATATTCAGTGGTGAATGTCGTGGAAAAAAAATGTGGCAGTGTGTCAAAACCAATAGTACCCCTGTAATTCACATCAAAATAGCTGGGATTTATGGATGTTCATGTCCCCTAAAAATGGTATTAATAGGTATTGACCCACACCCATGTGTGTTCACCACCCATGTTTTTTTTCCAATGTTTTTTTTTGGCATGTTCGTTGGATGTTTTTGGAGCTCTGTGGATGGGATGATGTCGTGCGATCTGTCGTGAGTCCATGTGAGTCCGATGCTCAACGCGTTGAGGTTGAATACACAGACAGGAGTCAACGTGATGAGTACGGTACAGTGGAGGCCGTGATACATATGACACCTGCTGGTTGTGGTTGTGGCTGATCCTTGCACTTTATCACCCAAGAAATGATGTTGATTTCAATATGGTTTATTGATACTTTGAGAATCAACGTATAGGCGTATAGGTCTTGGGTTCTATCCACACTTGGGCTGGTTATTCCAATTATAGTCAAATTTATTGGGCTGGGGTGAGCTAAAAAAAAACATCCAGGATTTCTCCGCCAGACTCGCTCTCCTTCGACCACTTGGCTCCCGGATGTTGGAGAGCGATTGGCTGATGAGGATTTTCTGTAAGGAAATCGCTGGGATGAAACATATGAAACCAGTTGGTACAAGCCTATACAACTATCAGTAACTATCAATTGCCAAGTATTTGAAAACTGGGAGTCAACTGGCTTTATGACCAGCTTGTTGAATCCCCAGCTACATGGCATATTTATGCTATTTTATGCTTCATAACAAGGAGTCGACCATCATGGAAACCTTCCTAAACCTCGCTTCTCTCATGTTGCTATCCCCATAGCTTCAGGCAACCTATGGTTGCACCCCACTGACTTCGGCAGGCGAAGGATGTGTTGGAAGAGTGGGTCCGGAATTCCCAGCAGCCTCCGTTTTTTTTTTTTCGAAGGCCGAGGGTGCCTACGACGGACGTCGCAAATGAGACAAAGTATCAATGAGGTGACCATCCCCGTTGCTCTGGTGTAGATATTTCTAGATACAGTACATGTGATATACGATGCACCTTTGCACACGTGCGTAACCGCAGGGCAATGAAAGGCTAATCTAGTCTATGGATCATATAAACATCATTAAACATCTAAGATCATAAGTAGACTTGGTAAAGGTGCTTTAGGGGGAGACTGTTACTTTTGAAGGCGGTCGGAGTCATTTTCCCCAAGTATCCTACATTGGCTTTTCACAGAAACCAGGGGGACCCATTTGGGGTTTCACACCGCAGGGTTTCAGCAGTAGGTGATGAGAGGTGACGACCACACGGTGTGGGGCCCTGTTTCCCTGCTTGAGATCGGCGCCGGGCCGTGGCCCTCAAGGTATCCAGAATGTGTTTCACAGATAGAAAGAGAACCAACTTGGAATATGAAGATCAACCTGATATGTTATCAACCTGATATGTTTGTTATATTCCAGTTATATTTTATTTGATATAACAAAGTATAACCTGTATCTTAAATTTGTTATGTATATATATATATATATTTGCCCTCTGGTAAACGTTTACGTAACTATGGAACATCACCATATTTTCCAGAGGATATCTGATCTGTTTGCCATCATGGCCATGGTTGATGGTGTCACTTTCAGCGCTGATCCTAGTACAGGTATTTTACAAAATGTTAGTAAAGCATAGTATACAGCAATAATGAAGCACTCATATATTTTTATGGTTTATACCATCCATAAAAATGCAACATTTGGATGGTGGATCCTGTTGCTTTACTATCATTAGAGCTGTAAATGAGGGATTTGTTGCCAGGTTAGATCACTTAGACTTTGGCAGCTCACCGGGCGTAGCTGATCAAGTTCTGATCTGCACGGTAAAATGACTGGACGACTGGAGGGGCGACTGTAGGGTGCTACACCACAGATAAAAAAGGATCATAGGTAGATGTGAATCGTAAGTGGTTCATAGCTTGTGTTTAATCTCATAAAAGCCATTCTGATTGAACATGGGATAGTCCATGAATTTGACTGGGGCACATTCTGATTCTTACCCACTACAATGATACCTGGGACGTGCGGCTGTCTGAAACTGGGGGGATACCTCCACCCGAAATGGACAGAAAGGTTGAACACCTGGAAACGGGGAAATATTATCGAGCTCACATCCTGGAAAGAAGTGTTTGTTATTTTTTTTGGGACCCATGTAGCTAAACAGAAAAGGTATCTTACTCCAAGTGTTTTGTTATATATTTCAACCCATTCTTGCAGATGCAAGGTACACTCTGGGGACATAAACGGCAAACAGGAAAAAATATCGACAATGTGCCTAGCACAGCAATAGCTTCTTGTATTGTGATGTATACTGTATTATCGATCACCCCAAACAAGAAAATGCAATTGCCCCGCTCGGCAGGGTCATCTGTTGCGGCTTTAAAGATGTCGTCAGAAGACCCACCAGATCTGGCCAATTGCATCAAAAACCAAAGATCCTTGACCTTAAAAAGCAGCCACGCACCCAATTCTTGAAGTAACGTACCTAAATTATCTAATTATAGTTCTAATTATTAAACCAACATCGTGGGGTAGCACACCAATTTTATCCGAACTTTTATCCCATTTTTCTTGAGACCTGAGGTCGGAAGCTTCACCTCTTGGCGACAGAGCCAGGTGGGATGCCGCTGTCGCGCTGTTGCCAGTGGAGTTGTTCGGAAAGCGGCTGCCGGAGCCCATCGTGTTTTTTTTGGGGTTTTAACAGAGTTTAACCATGGTTTTTCAGCAAGAATTTCATGGAGTCAACTTGAGTCAACATAATATGTCTTCGTCAAAAACAGAAACAACATGCTAACGGATCGACCCCTTTTTTGTTGTTTTTTAGGTTGGTTAACCATGAAAATCTTGCAAACCTTGTTATTTAAGCAGCAAAAATGATGGACTTGAGGGTTTCTGAAGCTGGTGAAAAACAGTCCGGGAGTGAAGCTGATCAGCTGATCATCAGTGGAAACCAACGGTTTTCAAAGGGGTATAGTGAGACATGACATTTAGATATTGCTATCGTATAGTCAAATGTGGGGGCTGAAGCAATAAAAAAAGATGCTTATATAAACAACAGATGTGGGTTTGACCAGCATATATGTTTATTTCTGGCAGCCAAGCTTCAAAATCACCATGGATGCGATTGGAATCATGAAACATGGAGTCATGGGTGTATCCCAAATCATCCAAAATTATCCAAAATTAGACTATCTCAGTATTGAAAGCCATGGTGACTTGGGGATCCCCCATTTTAAGAAAGCACCGTATCGCCGTATGACCAAACACTGTTGCCCCATGGACCTTAGATTTTCTTCGGTTAGCTATCCTAAGTTTTCGCCACCACCTGCAGTGTCCAGCGTCTAACTTTCAAGGAGCCTTGGTCCAAGGCCCCAACCTCGGCCCCTTTTTTCGTACAGCTAGTGATTCTCTACCAGCCACATGCTACGAAGGATGCCGAAATCTTTAGTTTTTGCCAGGGGAAAATCATTTGTGCCTGGTAGTTGATGCCGATTCGGAGTGCCAATAACCATTGGACACCTGGCTTCTCACGGAAGAGTGGATGGTTTTCATATCCCCATGTAACATCATCCAAATATGCTTCAGAAGATACACGCCTAAATAAAGTAATGTGGATGGAAGAAATATGAAGCAATGCTGCGCTACTTGCTAGATGGTTTACCCTTTGGTGAACTAACATAGCTATTGAAAATGACCATAGAAATAGTGGATGTACCCATTAATAGCATGGTGATTTTCCAGTTCGTTACGTAAACGTTTACCAGGCCGGGTATCCATGTGTATCCAATTCTACTACAATGTGGGGCCCCCAAGATAGCTAAGTTGGTTTATAACCCAATCTAACTATAGTTATAACATGTTATAACTACCATAAACCCTAGTTATTACCATAAACCCTAGTTGTTGTAGTTATGTTCACCAACTTATCTATCTAACGGGGGCCCCACTTTGTAGAGGCTTTCGGTACATGTCATGGTTGCCATCGGACTGCCATCGGACTGCCATCGTCAGGCGAGCACCGCATCACTTCAATGCGTACAGACGAGCTCGCAGTCCTTAGTGGGCCAGCTGCACTTGGACCTGGATGACGTTTGGGATGGCTGCGACCATAGGTTGAATAGGCTGGATTTATAGTGTTTATGGTGATTTAATGGGTTTTAATGGGATTTAATGGTGATTTAATAGATTTACCCGGCCTGGTAAACATAGAAAAAGCTATTGAACATTGCGAAATTGCTGATTTACCTGGTAAAAATGGTGATTTTCCAGTTCGCTATGTAAACGTTTACCAGAGGGTATAGTGTTTAAGAATTGATAAGTGATGTATGAGTTGATGAATGCTAAGTTGGTGCATCACCAGATTATATAATGTGGTGAACCGCCATTGCCACCATCCCCAAGGTTGATGAAATTGGGTCCCGTTCTGATTTGAAATGACTCCCAGTCATGGTAAATGGGATGATATGTGGAAGTGGGTGTACCTCATCAGCTGAACAACTAAGATTGGTCATGAGTTAAATGAGTTGGTGATAACGGTGTACCATGGTGTACCAAATCTGGAGGCCTTTTTTTTTGGGACTCCAACTGTTTTTTTTGACACGGTAATTTTGTCTTCACATTCTTTCGGAGTCATTTTCTTAGGTAGTCAATACATTGCTGTTGCATGGAAGATTCACAGGAAACAAGTGGTGCACTACCCGTGTTGTATCCCTAGGTTTGCTTGGGAATGGCTATTGTTTTGGAGTAATTACATATTTTCTAGAAAGTATTTGGATGTGTTTTGAACACAGACATATTCAGAAAACATGGGTCTCTTAAAACTATCATAGGTTATCCATGGTTCACCATGGGTATCCATGGTCTGGCCATGTTGAATCCACGTTTTTCATCGCCGCCAAGGATGACACCACCTGCATTGAGCCTGGAGTCTCAGTGAGGGTATCGCGTATCATTCCAGGGTATCATTGGTTTTTGATGACCAGTATATTAACCAATAACCATTGGTATAATGGCTAATGTATAATTATTTTACTGGTATAACCAATAATATAGCCAGTATATTAGTATACCATTGGTTATATATATATATACTTTGTATAATGGCTAATATACTGGTTAATAGTGGTTAATATAATGGTTATATACTGGTTATATAATGGTTATATAATGATGGTTAATACAATGGCTGGTTGGTGGTTTGGAACATGGCTTTTATTTTTCCATGATATACGGGATGTCATCCTTCCCATTGACTTTCATATTTTTCAGAGGGGTTGAAACCACCAACCAGTAATAATGGTGAATATTGCTTCATTATTAATTATAGTTGGTAGTGGTTAGTGAATGTTAATGATAGTTATTACATATTATATAATGATAAGTAAATATGATGAATGATAATTATATAAATATTGTTAATGATGGTTAATAATGGTTAATAATGTTAATAATGTTCAATCATGCGTAATGATGGTTATAATGATGATAATGTTAGGATTTCGATGGCCATGGTGATATTTTATGGGTTGTCTCTCTTTACTAAATGGCTTCCTACATCAGTTTTCATAGCCATGAAGCTTAACCTCTAGCAGCTCTAGCAGGTCACAAACTCGATCTAACCCGCAACTTGTTTGTTTGGGTCATGTCATTACAGCACTCGACCCGCAATCTGCTGGCCTTTTTCTGGGGCTAAATACGTAGGGAATGGATGGGTTGCTGGGGGTTGCTGGGATGATTATTGATAGTTAGCCAGTGGATCATTCCCGAAAATTTTCTGCGTTTAGCACCATGCTAAGCACCAGTAAGTTTTTTGTTTCAAACATTTTTGTGTGTGGGGTGATCAAGCTCAGCCTTAGCCGTGGCGAATGAAACATTGCAAGTCAGATGGCCTGTCACACAGGGTGATCATGCTGATCCGCCATGGCTATCTGTCAACAAAAGGTGTTCATCCACTAGTGTTCATCCCTGGGGTCGTGATCAACAGGTGTTTGCTGGTCTTGTTGGCGGTTGACTGTCACCATTTGATCATTTGAATATCATTGATCCACCGCCTTTTTTGATTGAAAAAAGTCACCTCGGCGACTCGGGTCCGGGTTGGCTGAGGTGCGTCTCAGCCTCCAACGCCTTCGCTATGGGTGATGTTTCTCGATGATCCTGGACCCCAAAAAGATGATGATATGATGGAGTGTTGGGACATGGCCATGGCAACACTGTTTTGCGGCGACTTGGGAGTCATGATTTTTGCCTGTTGACTTCAAGATGTTTGAATCATTTTTCACTGTTTCATTCAAGTGTCTTTATTCTCAAAGATGGGATGCTACTTGATGCATTTCTTATGTTCTAGGGTATGGAAACCTCCCAAAACTCTTGCCTTTCACCAGAATTGTAAAAGAAAAATCCAGGCCGTTTCAGCTGCATGGACGCCGCATCGTCTTTTTTGTTGGAGGAGTTGAATGGTATCGGTATATGTATTATGTATTACTAATGACTAATGGTTACTTATAAGTGAATGGTTGATAAATGCTTCTTATATATGTATTACATTGTATTACTAATATACATTATACTAATAAAATCTCATAAACGACTATGGTTACTTTTTTTTAGCTGTGCCAATGACACGACCCATTTTATTCATGGTCGGTCGGAATCGAATTGGTCTCCGACCGACGCGTGGGCGCCTGATTTTTTCCCATGACGGATCCGGCTGGTGCTGGTAGAAAAATGCTAACATGACTGCGGTATATTGATGGGATCCATGGCACAACATATATAACATATATACATGGATCCTAGACCTGAAATCGCCCAAGTTGGTGAAGTCGGTGAATTGTCGAAGTGGATCGAGAACGAATCAACACGCCTGACCTTTGGTTTAATCCCCATGTTGCTGAAATCGCTTCATTGAATACCCTCACTTCAACAACTTCTATTAACTTCCATCAACTTCCTTTATCATTTCATGACTGGTTGGTGGTTTGGAACCTTATACATGTTACATATATATATATATATTTCCATATATTGGGAATGTCATCATCCCATTTGACTTTCATATTTTTCAGGGGGGCTGGCTCAACCAGATATAACCAGATTATTATTAACCATCATTAACCATATTATTACAATCATCATTAACAGTATATTAATCATTATTACCCTCTGGTAAATTAACATAGACCCTGGCAGTCATCGGGGTTGGAAGACTAGTTTCCATTAACAATGGGTGATAAAATCAGGGACCAACTGTTTATTTACCAGAGGCTAACCATTGTTAAGCCATGATTGGGTAGGCTCAACCAGATATTAAAAATTATTAACCATTGTTAAGCCAGATATTAACCATTATTAACCATTATTAACCATTATTAACCATTGTTAACAGTATAATAACCATATCAACCACCAGATCATCATTTCTCAAAGAAACCCAGCGGTGCCTCACACAAATTCAGGTGCCGGGCGGAATCGTAGGCACCGTCCATGAAAGCTCTGTCGCTTGGCCGCCACGGGTATAACGGTAGTAGAGATCGGTAGAGTAGGCATGAAACAGAGATCATAGCCATAGATAGGATATATACATAGGTTACAGATAAGTAGATATAGGTTATACACCTATGGTATTTGTATGTATTTATAATATCATAGAATAGTAGGATATAATAGGTTAGTATAGATGGCATAGAGGCATAGATGGTATAGATGCTTGTACACCATCATTGCCAGGCTTTCAATTTTTCGGCATCTCGTTTTGGAGCTTGCCATATAGCTTAATACTCGAATATTCCCATCCGCGGAGTCTACTTTGAGAGCGTTTACTTTTTGCCATTTTGGTTGTTGACGAAAAAATGTGAATCCAACCAGGCAAAACACTTGGGATTCAACCAACCCCGCAGCCCATAACACATATATATATACACATCATATTATACTTATATATATATATATCATATAGATATGTATATATATATATATGGATATGGATATAGATATAGATATATACATTCATATACTGTAATCGTATACATAGAAATACATATACATACATAGGTGGTTTATAAGTTGCTATAGGTGAATTCCGATATTTCAGGTCACCCCCAATGACGTGTTCTAAGCACACGTACCCGGCCGCGTCGGAGGCACATCAAGGGTGGTTACTCTCTGGTAAACAAACATAACTATATAGTTTAATGGGATTTAATGGTGGCTTAATGGTGGTTTAATGGGATTTAATGGGGTTTAATGGGAGTTACCCGGCCTGGTAAATCACCATGCTATGAATGGGTAAATCAACGATTTCGACTGGGCCATTTTCAATAGCCTGTAACAGTCATTACCAGAGGGTATCCTAAGGTTATGACCTTCAGTGGTTTGGGCTTGCACAGCCTCTTGGCGGAAGCTGGGAGACTGTGGCTTTGGGTACCGATGGGTTGGGGGTCGATGGGACGATGGGTGCAACAAAAATCTGGTGGTTTTAACCTTAAATGAGCCATGTCTAACCTATAACTGGTTGGTGGTTTGGAACATGGCTTTTATGTTTCCATTCAGTTGGGAATTTCATAATCCCAACTGACGAACTCATATTTTTTTAGAGGGGTTGAAACCACCAACCAGTATAACCAATTGATGATGAGTTTCTGTTGGTTGAAATATATATATATATATGTATTTACCATGGATATATCTACAATTACGTAGATCGGTTTATGAACCAAGAGAGAAGACTGGGGGACTGTTTCCTGTCCAACTTGTACCCATGCAGCTAGACAGGCAATGGTTGGATGATGAGCTCCTACACAACACGCTTCCTCTGTGCCATTATTTGTCTTTAGATCTGTGAAAGTATCCTGGATATTGCCCCTCTGCAGGGTTTGGATCCTGAGCATTTACAATATAGATATGTATTACATACAAAACCTGTAGCACCAAAACCTGCAGAATTCCATAGGTGCCAAGAAAAACCATCGGGTATGTCCACCAAACCCTAGGAATTTTCCTCGGGTTTTCTCTGGAAAACGGGCCCAGGTTGTGTCATGTCACCTCAGCAGAGGGTCTGCTGATTTTTGTCCCATCAACCTCCATGGTTTGAGAGGGGAATTTCCCAGCTAGCTACGGTTGATTACATACTATATTATACTACTGCTTGGTGTCTTTTTGCACATGAATGGATTATGACTTTCCATGTTGGGAAAGGGTTAGGTATACCACCAATTAATAATGTTTGTTGATTATAAACATGATAAATTCATATAAATTCTATGAACACTATAGTCACTATAGTTCTAAATATATCTAAATTTCATAAACCATAGTGATTGGATTGGTTTGAGGGAAAATAGGAACCGGAAACCATAGATTTTCCCATTAAATATGGGGCTTTCCTGTAGATTTTCCCTTAAACCAATCCATTGACATAGTGAAATTCTCCGTTACCCTCTGGTTATGACTAACATAGCCATGGAAGCCATGGTCCATAGAAATAGATGATTTTCCCAGCTAGAAACCTCCATTTATGGTTGGGATTTTCCATGGCTATGTCAAATAACCAGATGGTATATTAGCGAGTATATATGGGATTTTCCATGGCTTTTATTTTTCCATTCAGTTGGGAATGTCATCATCCCAACTGACGAACTCCATCATTTTCAAGATGGGCACATTGCACCACCAACCAGTTGTAGATCCATTGTTCATGGTTAAATTGGTTAAATCTCCATTTTTCATGGTTAAAACCACCACGTTAGTTGACTAAAACCACCAACTAGATATTATTACGGAGTGATGTGACCCGCAACTTTCTGAGCGATCGGATCAGCAATCGGATCGGCACCCAGGCTGTCTTTCTTCGACCTTTGGGCGCCCAGGTTGGGGGGTAGATCACCCAGGTATCGCCTATTTTCAGACAATCGCCATTGTTATATATATATACATATATGTATTATATATATATGTTATATATATATATATGTATATTATATATATATATATATATATATATATCATATATATATGTATGT
>Ga0126342_10010198_pt1 | contig 16807 bp, 11 predicted proteins | sample Cyp1metagenome_FD_92528 | JGI IMG/M metagenome (GOLD analysis project Ga0126342, IMG submission 92528) | Coral microbial communities from Lord Howe Island, Old Settlement Bay, Australia - Cyphastrea 1 metagenome | ecosystem: Host-associated > Invertebrates > Cnidaria > Coral ... | reverse complement strand
TGTTGTGGTTGTTGTGGTTGTTGTGGTTGTTGTGGTTGTGGTTGTTGTGGTTGTTGTGGTTGTTGTGGTTGTTGTGGTTGTTGTGGTTGTTGTGGTTGTTGTTGTTGTTGTTGTTGGTACATGTCTTGCAACCCAAAAGTCCTCTTGGGATTGCGGCTCTGATCAAGTGTGTGCGTTTGCTTGTTTTCAAAGTGAACCTAATCATGATGCGCATGCACACAGACATCCTGTAATGTAGCTGGTTTGAAACTAAGAATCGTAAAACCAGGTGTAGATTAAGGAGGAAGAGGAAAAGGAAGAAAGGGAAGAAGGAAAATGAAAACAAAAACGAGAATTGGAATGGACGGGTGGATTGAATTCAGACGAAGTAAAGACCAGCAGCAAGAGAACAATCAAAACCACAGCCAAAGAAGATACAGACCTACAGAGATTAATCAGACCTACAGACCTGACCAGCACAATTAAATGAGAGATGCAGGTCAGAGATGCAGGTCAGCCGGTGCATTTTGTTGAAGTTCATTTCAGAGTGTGTGTGTGTGTTTTTAAATATATAACACCCTTCACATGGGAGCAGGTGGTGTCAACTTACAACAAAAAACACGCTACGTCTTGCCGCAATCTCACAATGCATGCTGATGCCACCTCAGCTGCACCGCCTGTGCAATAATTCTTGTCGATCCTTGTTTTGGACTCCTGAAAGGCGTAACGAAGCCGGTCGATTGGCTTGAATTTTCTTGGCATTGGCAGCATAAAATTGATTTGGTTTGACTTTTTCCTTTGCCATCTTTGGTCGAATCGATTTAGAGTTGCAGATGTGGTTTGAAGCAGCAAGGCCACAGCCTCCCTGGATGACTTTGTGGAGGCTGGCGCTTAGAAATTCCGTCCAGTGATTGCCATATGGCAGATTTGGAGAGTACTTTATCCTTCCCCCCAATGCAGTGACTTCCTGTGCAAGCCCACATAGTGCTGTATACTTTGACATCATTCACATTGGATTGTCATAACTTTGCACAAGGGAGTGGAACGTTGCAATGTCATCCAGTGGCCAGGAGCTTTAGATGTTCAGTTGTGGTCATTTGAGGCCTATTAAAAGTCCAAGCAATGAATCTTTGTGAGTCGTGACCACGTAATGCTTTCACGGACATCATTTCATTGGATGCAGTTGTCCTGAGAAGGGAAACTAGGAGACCTATTGGATTTGGTATGTACAGACTTGGATTTTCGTGTAGAAAAATTGCCCAGTGTTGGGACGCAACTGTGGAGCAAAAGTATGCAAATGTGGTGCAGTGTATCGCCGTGACCATGACCGCTCTTTCAGCCCAGGTCGTTGGATTGCCCATAGCCCAGCTGTTGCAGTCCTCGTTTAACACGAGTTTAACACGATGTACTGCACAGAAATCGCCAACATTCAATGTGTGTTACATTCTCTGACTCTGACTTTTGAACATTGACACATGGCCACATATAACGTTGAAGAGCACCTGTGTGAAAGTGTTGACTCCCGTTGGGCCATTTTTAGTTGGTCTTGTCTGAAAAAGTTAAACACCCGCAGCATCGTCTGAGCTCCGGCGTTTTCCTTCTTCAAGTACAGAGACCTCTTCTACTCAACGCCAAGAGCCCAAGATCCCAAGATCCCAAGAAAAGTCACAGAACAAGCTTCCAAGGCTTCCGGAAAATCTGGGACGATTGATCAGCAGGGGATTCCTCCCTGGAAATGGGGAAATCCAACGGTGTAGAATATATACGACGGATACTGCACATAAGATGTGAATGCTACATGGCATAGGCAGAAGAGATTCGATGTTGTGACGCACGGCATCTGATAATATGTTGGAACTGATCGGTTTAACTCAAATTGATCAACCTTCTTCTGACATTCTCTGAAATAAGGCCTTACATCTTGGGCCTGTTCAACTTGCAGGCCGCTTTCCTCTCGGCTTGGTAACAATTGATGGCATAGTTGCAAAATCCAGAAATGTTGAAAACCCAAACAACTCAGCAAAGGAGACTTGCGCACGCAATTTTTCAGCTAATGGGAGGGCATGCAACAGATGCTACCTGGGTTTGAGATCAACTCAAGAAAATCACGAACAGTTTAAAGCTGAGATGAGATGAGCTCTGACTTTGGTATTTTCATTGGGCTTGAAGATCGGAATTGTTTCCTTTAATGCTGGAGCAAAGGGATAGCTCACCAGGCACGAGGAGTAGCAAATTGACATTGGTGATTCGAAAGAAGCCATAGACCCAACAAAAGAAGCTGTAGGGATATGATGCACTGCTGCAAACCTACAATGGACCTACAAGCCGTTCTTTCATGTCCCTAAGTTTGACAAAGAGCCACAGGAGTCGCCAAACATACATACTGTATATATATATATATGTATATTTTGGCTCGTGGCACAATGAAGCAAGTAATGCTGCGGCCATGCTTTGTCTGTCTTGAATTCACCGAGAGAATCGCTCACTGTGCAAAGTCCGGGCCTATACACTGGCCTTGCGGTGTAATCACCATGTCCAAAGCCTGCCTTCGGAACTTTTGGTCGATCTCAACGGTCTTCTCCACTGGATGTAAGTGGAGGGTGTCAATGAACCCAGCAGCCAGCCCAGCGCAAAAAGCTGGTGGGTACTCTTTCAGGGCGCTTGTCGCCCATTCGCCTGTTGACGTAAGTCCTATGCTAGTGCCCTGTGGAATCTCCGTAGCTACTTGCCAGCGGCGAAGAGCAGGCACCATCTGGCTCAGATTGAGCAGGAGCAAACCCGTTGGCTTTCTGCTCTTCGCTCCCCATAGACCTTGCGCCACCTCGATGAAGTTGAATTCAGGCCACTCCATCATACACATGAGGATAGGAAGCCGCCAAATGCTTGCCAAGCTCGGATCAGAAGGTGGCGCTGGATGTTCCAGGCCTCCAAGTCCGCCAGCGATGGCGAGATTCAGCAGCATCTCGATGACAAAGAGGAGAAGAAGGTTGCCGATATCCAGTTGTCTCAGTTCCTTGAGCGCTAAGGAAACTCGCCCCCAAAGACAGTCAATGTCTCTAATGACTCGTGGGCCTCTCCGCGGATGGCTGCACGTGTCTGAGACCTGTCGACCTCTTGCCTGCGACCAAGTCTCGCAGGGGGGCCCTGCAAGGGCCCCAATAACTTGTCGCTGTCGGATGGCCTGCAACCAAAAGCTTCTCACCTTTTCATCTGCAACGTTTCCCCAAATGGGATCAACCATCAAATCCACAGATATCGTGAAGATGGTCATGTCTGGGTGATCCTTCTGGGCGACCTCGATGAAGTACTGGAAATCTCCTTCACGCCGGCGACCAGAAAAAGCGTGGATCAAGAAGCGTTCCCGCGCCATAGGTCTCGGAATCTCCCAGAAAGGCTCTCGCTCTCCTCCGATCGCAGCTCCTTCTCTGCAAAGGAGCTCGATCTCCTCCAAAGAAGCGCGTGCGCAGGCTGTAGAGCTCGACGTCGATCCCGCGCAGGAAAATGCCCAAGCTTGAACACATAGAAGACCACGTAGTAGCCCCATGAGGTCAAAGTCCCCAATGTCCAAGGCGATGACATCCTGCTCCGTCAGGTTCTCCAGCAGATAGCGTAGAGTCGCCTTGCAGATAGACCATGTCGTCACTTTATTGTGAATGACCTGTCTGACGAGCTCTTCAATGTCTGCTCCTGCATCCTTCTCTAGGATAACCAGATAGATTGCCTCAGCCAAATGAAGGTCATGGTCAGGCAGCTCTTCTGCTGGTGCAGCTGGTTGCTGGGGACCCTCTGTGTCCAGAGGCGGCAGAATGCCATCATGGGTCCGACAGAGAGACCTGTCCGCCTCGGAACCAGTGCCTGCAACCGGAGCAAAACGCTGGCGACGTCCCCACAGTCTTGTGCGGCATTCAGCTGAATATCGCAGATGTGCATGAAGCTTACTGTAAGTGTGGTACTCCTTCATACAGTGGGCACAGCACGTAGTTTCGAAAAGGAGTCTGAGCCCGGAAACAACTCCATGACGCTTGAAAAGGTGAGCTCCAAGACCACCTTTGCTCTTGAAGCTACTGAGGCAGGTCATACATGCATGTGGGCCATCCTCTCCTTCATCATGAACCACGTAGGCAGTTTCACGCTCACAAGCACGAAAAACAGCTGGTTGTGCTTGACGTAGAAGAGGAACAAATGCTTGATGAAAAACCTCCACTTGATGGTGACGTTGACGTTGTTGGACCGCATGTTCAGCTCCTCTGCGTATACTAGTCTTCGCCAATAGGAAGGATGGTTCTGCCAGATGTTCTCCCAAGCCATCAAAGAGACCCTGGGGTCTGGTAGCGCTGAAGAGTTCTGAAGTTGGATCCATAGCCACAACAAATCATCAGCCACCAGCGAAGTCCATGATGTGTCTGCGTTGAGAAGCCCCCAGGGAACAATGTGTCCACATTTGTAGAGCGTCCCCAGATAGCGCAAGCGCGAAATGCGAAGAACTTCGGTAGGGCTAGGCGCCTGGAGCATGACCAAAATGTCATTGTCCGTGAGGTGCTCATCATGTGCTCGGCAAAGAAGACGACGATAGAGCCGCATCAGCGCGTTGTGGATGTAGACCTTCGAGCGCTCTTCCATAAACGTCCATGACTCTGTCCCGTAGCAGAATCGACTCATGACGAGGGTTCTGAAAAGTTCATATCGTCTGCGAAGCGACAATGATGGATTTTGCAGAAGGTATTTGCGGTGCTGAGAGAAAGCTTGCTGCGCTATCCCCATTCTGCGCCTCGCTTCCTTGCGATTGTCCGATTTGTGATGGATGATGCAGCCAAGGTGTGAGTAGTGATGTACTGCGCGAACTTTGTGCGTGCCCTGCTCTCCGATGATCTTCAACGTCTTGTCGGAGTTTGGGCCAAAGTATTGGACCTTCATCCTTCTGGAATGGAGACCCTGGAACGCCAACAGGACTTCTGTTTTTCCAGCACTCAAATTGGGTGATAGGCCATGTGATTCACACAACGACAGCATCAGGTTGGTGGCCTGGTGAATCTTGCGCTGCAGAACATCAGCCTGCGGGTCTGACATGCAAATGCATGTATCGTCCATCCACGTTGGTCACAGGAAGCTCCTCTGGACACTGTCGCCCGCTTCACGTGCAATGCGCAGACCCGCTTCAATGGGAATCTTCTCCACAATGTGCATGTCCTCAAGGGCACGCTGTAGGCGGTGAAGAATACACCCCCACAGGTAGGAGAAGATGACATCCGCAAAACAGTCTCCCGGACGCGAACCGAGACGCGTCCGGCAGACGTCTCCTTGTCCCTGTACGCTAAAGTGCGTATCAGAGTGTATGGCTTTGAGGGTGTTCTGCATATGGCCTGGCAATCCTGCTGTTTGAACAGCAGCTGGCTCTGAAAGATGATGGTAGAGCTCCCCCAAAAGATCCTCTGAGAAACCCAGCCGTCGGCCAACATGCATGATCAACTCATCTGTAACCTGGCCGCCCAGCACCAAAGGCCGAAGGATCCGATAGAATGCTTCCGTGAGGTCGATGAATAGCATCGCTACACTGTGGCCTTGGCTTTTTCGGGATCTGATGAAGGCTCTGCCCAGGTGGACACCAAGGGTAACCGGCACCTTGGGTCTTCCTCCCAGCTGTTCCGATTGCAGGAAGCGACCGAATAGGTCTGACTGTCTTTGCCTGATGCTTCTGTGAATGCTCTTGCCAATGAAGCTGGAAACCAGGATGCTTCGATATGCTGAGCACTGGTCCTTCGGACCTTTTGACTTCCATAAAGGGTGAAGGATGCCGCCTTTATGCTCCAGGGCCTCTTGTCCGTGGAGCGCCAGCCTATACAGTTGGCTGAAGGTACATCGCGCAATGAGAGGTGGTATCGCGCGGCAAAAGGCTGGATGAAGATGATCCGGACCAACCGCCTTGGCTGGATTGATTCTTCGATACGCCGCCTCTAGATCAATGAGCCTTGGCAAGTCCTCAGCATCAACGCAAAAGTGATCTTGTTGAAAACGGGCCAGGTTTGCAATCCAGATTTGCCGCTGTGTCTCCATGTCCATCCTCTCGCCGCCCTCCATTTGTCGGAAAAATTCCAACCACGTCTCTACCGCCTCATTGGGTAGGCTGCAAATCTCGCCGTTCTCCTTTCTCACATGCGGCAATGTGTTCACTTTCAACTTCTTAAGATTGGATGGCCCAAGGAGGGGTCGAAGCTCATGCAAAATCAGGCTCGCAGGGGTGTCTGGTGCCATGTGCTCAAACTTCTGCTGGATCTCCTTGTTCTTGGCAGAGCGAAGATGGCTCCTCAGGTCAAGAGCTGCTCGTTTGTAGGAGGCTACAAGTTTGAGATTGGCCAGCCAGAGAAAATTCATATAGTCCATGAAGTGGTCAGGGTCAATGCATCCATCTGGTGTGTCATGAACCCGCCAGGTGGAAAAGATGACACGGAGCCTTTCATCTCTTTGTCTTCTCGACAACTCCTTGAGTCGCTTTTTGAGTGAAAGTTTGGACTGCCTTTTGTCCCAAATCTCGCCAGAGATGTGGGGCTTCTTGGGCTGACTGCGACCATGAGGACACTCTTTTCGCAAGCCGTCCAGCACATGTTGATTGAAACCTTGAACGTGTTCCTCGATGTTGGTTTGCCATGGTTGCGGACAATAGCTTTCCAAAATCTTCTTGGTGGTTGGAGTAGAGATAGCTTGAGGGTTATAGCCTCTGCTGTCACTGGACCCTTGAAGAGGTGCTAGAGACCAATCTTTCCACTCTAGTTCAACCGCTGTGGCCTCATGATCCCATGTTGACATGCCGAGGTCAAACTCCGTGATGATTTGTGAGGCCTTGCATGCATGAAGAAGATGCTTGGGAAGCAAAATGTAATCAATGCAATGCTGCGATGAACCCGAAGGGTCAGTCCATGTGTTGATCTCGCCAATATGTGCCGAAGTGGTGCAGGGCAAGAAAGCTCGTGCTCCGCCACAAAGTTCCTGAAAAGCGGTGTGTTGACGGAAGTGCGAAGCTCATGAACGCAAACTGCCTCGCCGTCAAATTCCCCTGGTGCCGCATTGGCGTCAATCATGACAATCATGGGATCAGATGCCAACCTGCAGCTAGTGACTTCCTCCAAGTGATGCCACCATTCTTCTCGTTGGCAAAGCGGCAAACCGCTCTGTGGCGCATACGCTACAAGCAGCCAACAATTCCAGAGGGTGGTATCAACACGCACAAAGAGGATTCTGGAGTCCTTGTATACGACTTGAAAGTCTCTCCTTTCAAACAGCTGCGCCTGACCTCGAAAGTAAGCGTAGGGCTGTGAGAGGTTGATCCACAATTCTACTCCTTGCTGGTGACCTGTGCATCCAGAGCTGAGCCTGAGCACGTTATCGACAGTCGAACAGAATTCTGGCGTCTTCGCTTCCTGAATGCCCAAGAAGTTCAGGTGAAAGTCCAGAAACTGTTTTCTGAGAAAGGCAATTTTGCCACCGTGTCCCTCAGGGTGGGCACACAAAGAATGCACATTTGCGGTGCACACACTCAGTTGAAAGTGAACTGGCCGCCATCGTTGATTCACTGCATCCTCCGCGATAATTCCAGTCTGTCGAGAGTCAGTTTGGGGAAGAGCAGGAGCTGGTGCGTGAAGTCCATTGCCACAAAAACTTGGCAAATCAGGCTGCTTCTGAAAGACAAGCCAAAGATGTCCAATTGCCTTCTTCCACTTGATCATATTCAAAGAAGGACGATGACAGTACTGGCTTTTCTGTCTCTCAGCTTTTGCTAGCCAATCGCAAAGTTCATTCCAAACTTTGCCTGAATGTCCAGGTACATGATCATAAGCAATGTGCTCTCTGCCCAGCGCTGCTTCCAACGCTTGAAAGGACCCGCGGAGGAAGACAAAGGACTCGTCCAGCTCGGCAGTGCCGGTGCTGCCTGCCGCTTGGCCCAGAGCGACGCGAGAGTCGGACCGGAAACATGTTGGGATATCCCAGTTGAAGCTGAGACGCCACATAGCTGCCCATGAAAGAGCTTCTTTTTCCGCCAGGTCCGCACCGATTCTTTTCGCACCCAGGTGGTAGTTGTGCTCCTCGTCGTAGATGACGGGTTGCGCCGTCCACCCGATAAAGCGTAAACCAGGAGGATGATAGCGCTCACCAAGGATGACGTATGCCCATGTGTCTCCCACTCCTTCTTCTTCTGCTCTGAGCGGTGCCATGTGTTTCGCGAAGCCCATGGACGAACCGTCAGTGTATATCAGCAACCTGTCCAAATCTGCCAGTGGAATCGATGCATCGCAGGCTTGAAGAGCATGTTGAACTTCGGCTGGAAGGTCATGACCATCAAAATCTCGCAGAAGAACATCTACGTGTGACTTGAAGAGCTCTTGTAAGTCATCCAAACTGATGCCGATGTCAATCAGTTGGTCGCTTTGGTATGGCTCTGGTGCAGTGAAGAAGGGAGCATGACGTGTTTTGCTGAACTGTGGCAACGGCCAAACTGCTGTCCTCTTTGGTGTAGACGATCTCGTCATTGGAGCTACTTTCTGATCTCGAAAGGTGACCTTAAAAAGGCCCGGCTCGACCGTCTCTGTTGTGTTGATGACTGCCCGCCAAAACCCCAATTTGTATAGCGTCGCCATGAGGTCGGAAGTGCTAAGAACCTTTGGAGAAGAATGCACCAAAATATCGGTGTCGTCCTCAACATCCAGGTTAACAAAGACATACTCATAGGTCTGGTCCTCATCGGCTTTGAGGTTGAGGCAGACGGCCACACTTCTTTCATCGCAAAGGACAGCTCGTATTCGAAAACCCCAGTTCTCCAGCTCAACGGCAACTCCATCATGCGAAACATCAGCCTCAACCGTGATGAAGTCTGGATGAGCACTCGGTGTTGCTAGCCATTTGACCTGAAGCGCTAGCTCAGAAATAGGCTCAGGTCTGCACATCATCAATGCAAGTGGCCAGCTCAATGGTCTTCCGAACACTCGCAACCTGCAAGAGAGATGTAGAGGAAGAACTTGCTGCTTCATTGGCCGCTGCTGCACGATGAATAATGTCGCGGAGGTGGTTCAAAATGACGATGAAACTTGCGCCGTGTCTGTTAGGGTATTGTTGAACGTGGTCGAGCTCAATGTCCCCATGCCATACAGCGCAATCCACCAAGCTGCTAATCATAGAACGATCCGCAATGCCCAGAATGTCGAAAAAATCAACTTTCCGTAAAGGAAAAGGTGCACTCGTGACAAATGATGTTGCTGCGCTCGTCGGGTTGCTTGTATCGACAGAGAAAATGTGAATGCTCCTCCTGGCAGGATGCGGATTTTGAAGGAGCAGGATATGTGGTACTGCTTCATCATCTGTCCAGGATGTAGACCTCGGTCGGGGTTGGATCATGTAGAGATCGATGATGTTGTCAGGGTCCACTCGATCATCCCATGCTTCAGCTAGCTTCTCTGCCCAGTCCCAAGGACTGGCGGTGAGCCGTACTGCCCTTGATGAGTCACAACGTGGAAAACGTTCATGATCTGCATACCACGTCTGCACATACAAAACTCTGCCTTCTTCTTCAACTTCAGCCGCAGCAAAGTGTTCCCAGAAAGGCCGCAGATCTTGCAAAAAGCCTGCTTCATTTCCAAAGCGGAGCATAAGCGGATCATCAGGGGGTGGAACTTGCTGAGGACGATGTTGGTCCGTCGCAAAACTGGGTGGATCCATACGATCATTCTCCCCCGCTTTCATCTCAAAAGAACCCGCTTCAAATTTTGCGCAACGCTTCAAGAAAACTGGCCATGGGTCAAATGGAGGGATGCTGAAGCTCTCAATCTGAAAGAGGGCCAAGGCATCTCTGTCATAGTCCAGATCTTCCGCCCTGGGCACGTAGCTGAAAGTATCGTAGACTGGCATGTCTTCCACAGGAAAACCTGCAGGATATGCTTCAAGTAGCACAGGAATGTTGCTTGCCCTGTATCCTCGACGAAAGCATTGTGCAACTTCCCTGGTGTAATATTTCCGCAGTTCACCCCGTGCCGGAGGGACCGCAATTCGTACATAATCTCCATGACGAAGATCAAGTAGGGCTCTCTGTTGTACTTTGACTGGGTTACGGTTGTGCCAAAGGAGACATTGTTTCTTGGCATAGTTGCAGTATGGCTGCAGACCCAGGATCGCAAAGAGAGCTTTTCGAGACACCGTCATTGGCAGAAGTTTCACCCTTCTCACAACTTCTGGATCAAGAGACGGCAAGGCATTGTGGAACTCCACATCCAAAAGGATCATTTGAAAAGTGGACCCCTCTGATATGTCCTGCGGCTGTTGCGCAATGACGGGATAAATGTTCGCCATCTTGAGGTCGTTGGGAGGATGTCCAACCACATGAATCCTTGAGACATCATGTGGGCTCATGTCTGACTCCTCCGCAATATCTTCATGTAAAACATCATAGTTGGTCCATCTTGGTCTGCAGTGCACGGGGTCAAAGTCAAAGAAGTAGACCAGCGTCGAGTGTCGTACTTCCGGGGGCACAACAACCTCCTGGTCAAGTACGTCCTGCATGTGGCTGGTTTCATCTCCAGATGAACTGCATTGACTATCTGCCTCATCTGCTAAACCAATCTCGTCTTCTTGGTGAGCAACTTCAGGAAGATCCGCAATCCGAGTCACTGCACGATTCGAAGAAACTGGAGGACTGTCATGATCAACTGGAACTGCTGAAGCAGACATCCATGAAACTTCGTCGGAGGCATCATCGTCCTCAGACAAAACTTCGGCGTCCGCATATGGATCATTGAACAGTGCTCGTAACGATGGTTGATGTTGGAGAGGACATAACTTCGCTTGCCGGCATGCCCATCGCGTTGAGTCCTCAAACCCCACATAGAACTCTATACGTTCCGCGAAGTGCACACGCCGAAGGCGACGACGACGACGTTGACAAATGTCCGACTTCAAAGAAGGAACAAAAGAATTGCTGCCAACATCCCAAATTGTGCCCATCTCCCACGCCAGATCAAGCCCACGGAAAGACGCCGCCCATGGTGAAAGAAACTCTGGTTCATAGACAAAACTGTGGCCCCAGTTCAAAAGAGCTGCAGACGGGCCTTGTTGATGCCATAAGCAAGTCTCTTGACAGTCTACTTGCCTGGCTTGCCAAAAGGCTCCATCGCAGAGCTCATGGCACCTTGAGCAGATACTTGGGAGCCATCTCCACCAGGCGGTACGTTGCCTGGCTCTTCTGTTCGTTGTCTCTTGTTTTTGTTCTCGCCAGCTTCCACAATGGCTGCGTCTGCCTTCTCTTGCATGACCTGCAGATGATGAACCATGTTTGACAAGCTGGCTTGAATGTTCTCCGCGGCATCCACCTTGTCCACCATCTCGTCGTCCGAGATGTCGATGTGCTCCTCCTCGTCCTGCTCCTCCAAGGCCGCCTTCTTGTTGTCGACGTCCTCCTTGGCTTTCTGCAACTTCTCTTTGGCTGCTTTGACTCTGTCTGCAAGCTCTTGATCGTCGTGACCAAACTTCTCTGCAAATTGAGTCCATCGCTGCACTGAATCGGCTATGTACCGCCTCCAGGAAGAATGCATGTTGAAGCGCGCCTTCTCCGCCTCTTTGAGCTTCTTGCGCGCTTTGTCCATCTTGTCCACAGCCACCTTGAGCCCCTTCGTAGATGGCGCTGGCGTGGAGTACTCGTTCATGATTTCCTGCACTGAAGGAGTCACTGTAGTGTGGGATTCCTGGTGCGCAGTCGCTAGGATCACCAGTTTCTCCTGCGTGGCATTGGACTCCTCCCCGCCTCCATGGGTAGAAGGTCCCCCTGAATAGTTGGATGACCATGGTGGCTCTGGAGTAGGAGGTCCATATTGATTTGCTTTGCCCTTCTTCCTGCTTTGATTTCTCTTCTTGGGTGTATTGCCCCTCTGCCGGTGGTTGGGGTGTTGGGCATACTGTTGAGACCCTCCCCATTGAGAGTCCCATTGATCCCAACTTTGTTGATCGCTCCAGCCGGCATAGTTCCAGCTTGACCTCCTCGGGCTCTTGGAAACCTGCTTCTGCGAGACATACGTAGGGTCGCAACCGTGCGTCCATTTGATCCCGCACCTTGCGCACTTGTCTGTGTGCGCTTTGTTTGTGCGCCAACACGCTGTGCACCTCCAATCTACTGTGGAAGTAGTCGCCGCCATCTCGGATGCTACTCTTCGAAGTAGTTGAGGGTCTCGCGAATGATGTTGACTGAGGATGCCAAACACTCTCTGCAATTGCTTTTTGCAAAGCGTCCTGACTCCTGTGCGATGAAGAAACCAGCTTCTGCGCGCGCTGGCTCTTTTCCTCCGCAATCTCCTTCGCAGTGAATTCGTAATTGCCCTCTGCCGCGAGGATCACAAAGACAAACCCAAAGAGGAAGACTAGGCTGCGAACCATGCAAGAACACCCAGCCGTAGAGGAACCTTATCTCCTGGTCGAAGACAAGGAACAGCTGGCGCCTTCACCCAGCCAAAGAAAGACTTTGCCTCCTGGTCGAAGTGGAGGTAGAACCAGCAGCTGTTGAAAAGGCCCTATGGCAGGCCCGCAGGTGCTCCAGCCAAGGCACCCGCTCAGGCGAAAGGAAAAACGACGGGGCGTGGGGCACCCTGCCTTAAGCCTTATATATGTATATATATATAATACATTGTTCTTAATCTTACCCAGCAACGATAGCATTTGGGTTGTACACTCTGTAGGCGATCAGGTTCCGGTGCTGTCTCGGTGTTTGCGTCCCCGTGTTGGTGCGTCAGTGTGGTGTGGTTCGAAAGACAAAAGTCCATTCCATCTCATTCCTTCGTTTCGCCGCTCAAATAGCCATTATCCAAATTTGCATTTTCCAGCAGATTGCAACTCAATATTCCCTTTGGCAGTGTTATTTTTTTGTGCGGATAATTCGTTTTCTATGAGAGTCGCCGTCTTTCGGGCTCGCCAGGGCTGCAACCCTCCCTGGAGGCTACTGACGGGAATGTCCCAGGCATTTTCTTCGAATCCTGAAGTCTATAGCCCTCAGGGTGGGATTTTTGGGATCGTTCAAACAAATCATGCTGTGTGAGACGAGATCTTTGGTCACGCAAAAGGTCGTTGTCGTAGCGTGTGGAGCTTCGCACAAACCCAGTTTTAAAAGTACACTAGGAGAATCCAGCAGGAGTTTTTAGTGAGATATAACTGATATGATATAATATAATATTTGACATGTGTATATATATATTATAATATGATATAATATAATATGACATGATATGATATGATATGATATAATATAATATAATATAGTACAATATAATATAATATAATATAACATAATATAATATAATATAATATATACACACACACATTTCAAGCATATATATATACTTTCTGCATCCGCCAGAAATCTAGATTTTTCACAGTCGAAGGTTGAACGGCATCCCAGTAGATCGGTACTACTGTGAGTACCTGCTGGGAACCACAGCCATCATGGGGCAAATCGTCACGACCTTTTCTCGCTGATGCTGACAGATGTAGATCCCAAGAGCCACAAAGGTTCTATTGTAAATGCAAGGGGTGAGTGATCATGAGTGATCGACAACCAAGTCGTGGCCGGTGTTTGTTGCTCGGATGTAAAGTGCACGTGTGAGAGGCACCAGGTACAGTACATTAGCTATGCTTGCACAGCTTTTGCTAAGGTACCAGGGATTCAAAGCCACCATTTGTGGAAAGGTCAACGAGAACAATTTCGCAGATTATATGGGGCAGGACTGGGATACGCTGAGCATCATTGTTGATCACAAGCAGATGTGAAACCCGAGGCAACCTTTCAAATTTGATTAGAAACGACCTTGCTCTTTCCACACCTCTGGGGCTCAGTCCCTCTTCTGTCTTCAGGGCCCCGCATGCTCCAGCCACAAAAGCCCGAAGAGTCTCGTGCTTTATTGATCTTGGTCCTATCAATTTAGGCTTCATATCTGGTATTTGTTATAGTGAGGCAAAGATGTTGTTTCCAATACATGGCTTTGCCTGCCAGCGTATCGATTTCGCAAGTCTTTTTTGGTGACCAATGATTTATTACTTTGAGGACCAATACCATTCAAACATCCTGTCCACATTTCCGAAGATTGCCAAGGTTGTGCCTGATCATTGCAGTCAACTCTTCCTGAAAATTTGTGCTGGAACAGTCAACTTCGGATAGCTTTGGCACAACGGTGTGAATTCCTGATATTTCCTACAAACCTGCCGCATTTCTCCTATGGAGCCACGCAATTTCGGGAATTCGGAAGTAGATACGCAGGTAAGCTTTTTGGAAGATTCTGTCAATTCTATTTCAAGGAACGGGTGCCCACCAAATGCTCCAGCCGTGCAATCAAGCAAGTTGGTGTTGACCCTTTGCCAGGAACTGTACTTTCCGATGGTGGACGCTGGCTGTGGCGAAAACATTTGCTTGTCTTGGCCTGAGCAGTGAAAAGCTTGACTCTGGAACGAACAATTCATTCACAATTCATTCGCTTTCCTTGGGATCACGGCAGTTTTAATCTGTTTTACCTGCCGACTCCCTGATTCTGAACATGCCTCCCTTTGAGCAAGGCTTCAGTTCATTTACAAATCGCAAATCTTTTCATCTAAAGTTAAAGAGAAGATGACTTTTGGAGTCCATAGCTTCACATTGCCTGAGGTGCCATGCACATTCAGATGCGTACATCGACTTCCACCTGGAGCTCTTGTGTAGGCGCTCAAGTTGCTTTCTTCGTGTTACCCATTCCCGAGCAATCAAGGAATTAGCAATGGGGGTTACACAAATCTGTGGTTTGGGTTCTTCGTAAAGGTTGTGTTTTGGCCCGAAAATCCTCTTGGTAGGTTTGACTTAAGGATTCACGTCAGCTTCTCTCTCCATCTGTATTTGTTGGACAGTCCAGATGTGTGATGCATCAAGATTCAGATGATTTTGCAATGATTTCTTGTCAAGTTTCTTTTATACTGCAGACCTAATGCATGAGCGCATTCAGACAACAACATTACAATTTCAGAAAAAATGAGGAGTTCAGGTTTCTAAGACATTGGACGGACCCATCTGTATATTTCAGAGACAAAACCTGATCCAGGTACGAGGGTCACAAGCAATTCATGGGCCAGTGGGGTCAGGAGCTCCGTTTTACATTGGCCTCAAATGATGTTTGTTGTAGCCATATGTAGCCATTGTTCCTTTGGGCTTCCGGATGAACATTCAGATCCATTCGGAGTGATCCCGATAGGACGAATTCCTGGTGGAAAATGTCTTCGGGAAAAATGACCTGCGCGGAGAAGGCGGCAACATGGGAAATGTGTGCTTCAGATAGTGATGCGTCGGCCCGGCTCGCATGCCAAGAGTTAGCTGGTCAGAGGCAGAACTACTTCATCGCGATCCCCACAAGAAATACAGAGTTCTTCACAGACTTGAGCGATCACAGGCATCTTGTGTGTTGTTCTCCAGGCATCTATGTGGACGTTGGCTCGTCACACCCATACCACTTGTCCAACACTGCGCCCGGCCCTGAGAAGCCACGCAAGTTGCGTTTACATGTGTCCTTTTTTCCCCACCTGCCTACAAGAAGTTAAACAATACATCCAGCGTCCGTACTTTCGTCCTTCTGTCCTTCCTTCCGTCCTTCCTTCCTGCGCGCTTGCCAGCTTAGCAGATCGCCAGTTTCCTCGCGCCTCTTCTACACACTATCGCAAGCTACACAGCCAGCTACTCAGCCTCGCCAGGCTCTCTGGGCCCCACTGGACCCGGAACAGTATCACGAGATGCCGGAAAAATGCCAGATAGAATGCCAGCTAAAATGTCACAATAAATGTCAGGTAGATTGCCCCACAACATGTCAGGTAGAATGTCAGAATATATGTCAAAATGTATGTCAAATAAAATGTCCATATCTATCTATCTAATCTAGTCTATTCTAATCAAATCTAATTTAATCTAATCGAATCTAATCTACGTAATCGAATCTTATCTTATCTTATCTTATCTTATCCTATCTATCGATCTATCTATCCATCCATCCATACATCCATCCATCTATCTATGCCGCATATAATGTCAGAAAAATATGCCAGATAAATGTCAGCTAGAATGTCAGGTAGAGAATCCTAATCTATGTCAGAATATTGGCCAGATGCAATGCAAGACAAGATTCCGATAGAATGTCAGTTTGTGGGGTTAGTCGAAGAAAACAATTGTACAGTCAAGATTTGACCGGGCTACCACCTGCAGTAGATTGCGCAGGTATTTGGATACCTGCTTGAATTGGAGAGGGGCCCGGACCCAAGCGGAGCTTTGCAGTGGCACCACCAAAATTATGGATCAAAATTCAACATTCACCACGTTTCAAAGAATGTGCCGTCCACACAACACACAACTAAAACAAAAAAATCGATTGACTATACTTTTTCGTTGAGTTGGCGTTTAATATCGCGATTGAACAGTGCAATTTAAATACCAAAGTTGGGGGTAGAGGAAGTAAAACAGAAAAACCGACCAGGCATGCCAAAACACTATTTCAAGATTTTTTGCGCTTTGAACGCAGAAAAACGCACAATGCTGCTATTTGCAATATTTTGCCTAGTTTTTTGCTTTAGACACTGCCAAAGGGACATGTTGCAATTGACTGTATTCACCCCGCTTCGCGTGGGGTGGCCGCCCACACCGCAGGTTTATTTCGGTCCGTGAGAGGGGCTAAGGGTGGTTTTCCCCCTGTGGGGGCTCTTCAAGCTAAGAAGTTTCAATAAGAAATCCTTCCAAAACATTGTTTTTGACAGTGTTTTTCCAATGTTTCCAGTCAAACAGACGGTAATTTACACGTTTTTTGCCATA
>Ga0126342_10010197_pt1 | contig 16807 bp, 15 predicted proteins | sample Cyp1metagenome_FD_92528 | JGI IMG/M metagenome (GOLD analysis project Ga0126342, IMG submission 92528) | Coral microbial communities from Lord Howe Island, Old Settlement Bay, Australia - Cyphastrea 1 metagenome | ecosystem: Host-associated > Invertebrates > Cnidaria > Coral ... | reverse complement strand
TGGCCTGTAAACTTTGCCACCTTCACAGCATAGGAAGATGCAAAATATGCCTAGACAACTGCGCATGCCGGGCTGGTGCGCCTGTGCACCTGATATCTGAACCGAAAAACTGCAGTGACACAGTTGTGAAGGGAACCATGCAATACCCAGACTAATGCAACCATTTGGAAACAAAGGCGCCTGCCCTTTAGTGCCCCGAACCAAAAAAAACTCACCCAAAATCCAAGCAATTACCTCTTCATTCATATTTATGTCATTCCATGTTCCACACAAAATTCACTGCTCCATCCATCCTCAACCGCCCCCTTGGCAGCTCACCTGATCTTGGCCGAGGCTATAGTATAGTCTGTAATCCCATATGCACCCTGTCTAATATGTATATATATATCTCTCTCTCTGTGTGTGCCTGTTATGATGTAATAGGATGTAATTATGTATATATAATATAATTAATATAATATAATAAAATAAAATATAATATAATATAATATAATACCATCCACCTGATGTACAGCACCCCACTTGCCAACTCTACCAGTGCTTCACAACCGGCTTGCCGCCGCGGGACGGTGTTGACCCGAAAGACGACTTTCTGCGACATCTTCCACTTGAGGATGAAGGCTTCAGTGTTCTCTTCAAGGAGAACCTGAGAAAAACGTCGCCCAAGATGCCCAAAATATCCCAAAATGGTAAATGGGATGTACTCAAGAGGGGAAAATGAAGGTTGGGTTGGTAAACCAACCAAACATCAATACCAACATCCTAACCCCAAAACAACCTATATTTCTACTTTATCTCCCTTAGCATCTGATGTCAAGGTGTCCGAACATTGTCCTTACCCTCTAGTAATCACCATAAAAATTGGAAACACCCCTTTTCATTCAGCCATCTATATATCCATATATATATATAGTAATATAGTATATATCTATATATCTTGGCTTGATTCAAAACATATGAATTCATACATGGTGCCTCACCAGCTGCAGGGTGCGCAGCGCGAGCGCGCGAGCATTTAACACGTGCGCGCGCGAGGTGCGCGAGCAACGACAGGCGCGCGCGCGAGACGCGCGAGCAAATAGACACGCGCGCGCGAGGTGCGCAAGCAAGGCCAATGCGCCCGTCCGAGACGCGCGCGCGCAAATAAGCTCTCCGCGCGCGCAAATAAGCTCTCCAAATCGCAATAAGCTCACCAAATCCACTTTTGGAGAGCTTCTTTGCGCGCGCGCGTGTCCGAAGTGAGCGCGTGCGCAGTGCTCGCGCGCCTGTCTTTGCTCGCGCGTCTCGCGCGCGCGCCTGTCTGTGCTTGCGCACCTCGCGCGCGCATGTGTTAAATGCTCGCGCGCCTGCGCGCGCACGATTTCAACAGGTAATGTTTCATATGTTTTAAAAAATGACAATATATATCCATATATATCTATATATCCATATATATCTATATATATCCATATATCTATATATATATATATCCATATATATATATCTATATATCCATCCATATATATATAGTATATCTGATTTTCCCAGCTATCCACCTTCGTTCAGTTCGAACATTTTCCAGCCACATTTATGGTTCCCGGAGATGCGCCGAAGATATCGAGTAAACGAACGGCTATGGAAAATGAACCATGCATATACCCATGACGGATCCATGGTGCTGGTATATATGCTAACATGTGGGGTATATTGATGGGATCCATGGCACACCATATATAGCAGCACCATGGATCCGTCATGGGATATAGTTGATTTACCTATTTGAAACGGTTTCCATAGCAAACTCCTAGTTTACCAGAGGGTAACATATCTCTCTATAGTTCATTTGCCGTGATTTTCCATGATGTTCCATAAGTAACTTACGCAACACACACACACATAAGATCACTCACTGCCGATTTTCTCCGGACCTTAGTAAATCTTAGTAACATATCAGGTATTCAATGGTGTTTATATAGTTTTAACTATATTTCTTGTTGATTTACCTATATTTATAGTTGATTTACCTATTGAAAATGGTAATTTTCCATAGAAACGACCGTATCAACATCCTAACATCCAACGCACCCACCATCCTACGCCCCGATTGGCCACGCGCCTTGATCTCCTGGCCGCCGATTCTCCGTTTCGCCAGGCCTCGAGTGCAGGGTTTTTTGAAACGCCGCCCATGCTGGAGCTGTAGATTATCTATGTATATTATAACACTATTTGATGATGTAACATAACTATACACGCACACACACATATATATATATATATATATATTATATATACACATTAACTTAAAAAACATATTTGATAATGTGTACACATCTATATACATATGTGTATATATATATGTGCGTGTGTCATACGCATATATATATATATATATTTATAACAGAATAAGTATAATAGATATACACACCCCAACCCCACTCAACCATACTCAACCCACTTCCGACCGAATCTACCCTCTTCAGCAATCCCCACTCCGAATAGCCGCCGTGCCAAGGTGCAACTGACAGCCTTCCAGGCGGATTCTGGATCAGCAAACTGTGCCACGCCAAAGCTCATGGCTTTGCCTCCGCTGGTCTCCATGGTTAAACGATGTTAAACGCCAATGGTATCCAATGAGGCAAAAAAAAAAAACGTGGAATTGTGAAATCTCCAAATTTCAGAAGAAAAATCCGAGACTTCCTTTTGTTCACTATATTTCACTATACATTCTCCTAATTTTACCACAATTTGACCTGGCTGAACAGCTACATCTCTCAGTTGCCACATGGCTGGACGGCTCACGGGATGGCCAACCTTCCGCATCTTGAGCTCTTCGAAAGGCCTACGTGGGATCTGAATGGATCGATTGCCCAAACATGCCAAACCCATCCAAAACCCGCGTGTCTTCCTTGTTTCAAGGTTCAACAGGTTTTTGGAAGTTTTTGGGAGGTCTTTGCTCACCTTGGCACGCTTGACACATGAAACCAGGCCTGAAGGTCACCACACTGTTCCAGTAGCTGCTGCATGTGTGACTCCTGCAGAAGGTGCTTGGCAGTTCTGGCCAGTGGGATGTCTGAAAATGGTGGATAGCCAAAAAAAAGCTATTTAATGAGAAAAATGATGATTCGCGACGCACATCTTGGGGTACCCTATTTTAAGACAAACCAGTCTATAAGCTACCCAAACTCTGGAAACCTGATCTAAAGCCTTTGATGATATGAAATAACATGAAATTGTTGGATCAAACTTTGATTTCAATTGGATAAAGCTGGCACTGCCATTGTTTGAGGGCGGACAAAAAGGTTCCACAGAAGGGTTCAAGCGGCTATACCCAGCTATCGTGTGGGCATTGAGGTGCATTCCCGAAGCTCTGCATGTACAAGCATGGCATCATTTCAATATTTCATGTAGCCATTCCATGTCCTAATTATCACGGGCTGGATGTTTATTTCTGTGACAACTGCTTGGGACATTCAGGACTCTGACATGCCTGTCCTGAACATGAGGAGCCAGCTGCGCAATCAGCATGAAGAGCTGTGGTTTCTTATCTCCATGAAACGCTGGAGGAGGTGGTGCTTGCCTCTGCCCCTCTTGCCCAGCTGCTTGCAGCTGTGCCAGCTGTTGTGGCAAGCTGGGCCCAGGTGGCCGCGGCGGCAGGGAGGGGTTGAAGGGCTGCTGAGGTGCCGGGATCATCTGCGGTCGCATGGTACCTGGCTGTGGGGGTGGGATCACTGAGCCCATGGGAGGTCTTGGCATAGACGCATCCATGGTAGGCATCGTAGGCATCATGGGCCGAGGTGCTGGTAGGGTCCCCCCACATGGTGGTGCCATGGTCATGGGCCGCGGCATGGGCATGCCACAGGGCCCCGGCCCTGGAGGCACCGTCGTCCCCAGGTTGGGCATGCCCAGCGATGGCATGGGCATCCCAGGAGGTGTGGGCATCTGCATGGCCCCAGGGAGGGGCAGCCCTCCACCAGGTAGCTGCCCCATGGGCATGCATGGCCGAGCCGGAGGCAACATCATTTTGCCTAAGGCCTAAGGCCCCCTTGGGCCTATATATTACCTGCAGAAATGGGGTGGCAGCTTCTGAATGAACTGAATGGTTTGCAGAATCATGCCATGAACAAAGACCACTTGCCATGTCATTGGTTCCTCGAAGATTGAAATGTCCATCATGCACATGGTTTCATATCTCTGACCTCAATTTTGTCAAAAAAAACTTGGATGTTTCTCAACCTGGGTTCAACCTTTGGATTTCACTAGGTTTCCCAAGCACCCGATCACTATGTCACTCTTCAAGTTGTCATCGATTGCCATCGGACCCGGGAACGGCCCGGCGGCCTCGTTCTGCTGCCACGCAGCGGCCTTGCGGATTGTTTCTACAATAATCTCCTATGTATGTGGATGTCTGTGTGGGTTCAACTGTTTTTTGTTGGTTTAAACGGTTTAAAGACATAAATATAAAGTGCGATGATCAGCCATCCACCTTATTAATCTCCCAGAGTCAAATGCTCTAAATTTGGCTTCAAGAGTATTATTCTTCAGGAATTTCTCCATAAATTCATCAATCCCGTGATGGTCCGAAAATCACGGACCGAAAATCACGGTTTGGGCGCCGGCTGAACAGGATCAATCTGGAAAAAGTGGATGGTTTATGCTTGAAAATGCCCAAAAACTTTCGGTATATTCCCTGGAACCCTTTATAGTTAAGGTAATTACCTCAAGTTGACCCATGCCATGTCAGAGCCTTTCGGGCGAGTGGACCAGCCACACAAAAACCCATTTACATACATATTATATATTGATATTAATATATATTACCATGATAGAAGGTGGCAAACCCAGTGCCAGAACCTCCAAGCGGGGGCAATTCAAACCATCGAGTTAAGTCTCTTGGGGTGGTTTCTGGTGTTGAGATTTCCGTTCTGCCTTTTGTCCCATCACGTACCGACGTCTCAATCAAACAAATGGTGTGATCATTGATAGTGATAGACCCCCATAATCAATTATCAATTTCTTTCACTATTCCATGACAAAGTATCAATTATCCCCTATAGTGATTATCCGAAAATCAATTATAAACTAGACGACGGTTGGCCCGAGAGCGAGTAGGTGTATAGGTACTCAGATACTTTATGTAGTTGTACGGTTTGCAGATGCCAAAGACTTACATGAATATGTTCGTGAGAGTGTTATTTGAGATCATGTGAAAATGGTCATTATAAGTGGATGTCAAGATAAGAAGATGTGAAGATGTCAGGGTTTTAGTTGCAAGAGACGGACAAGGTATGCTGTATAGAAGATGTTAAAAAATACAAATATACAGATTTGCTGATAGGCTCTCAAACACAGACACACGCAGAGAAACATGGTTGCACATATATACACACAGAAACACACACAAAAAAAAAAAAACGCACACAGACACACACACACAAACCCACACACACACAAACCCACACACACACAGAAGTTTTTACACACAGAAGCTTTTACACACAGAAGCCTGTACACACAAAGGCTTTTACACACAGAAGTTTTTACACACAGAAGCTTTTACACACAGAAGCTTTTTACACACAGACACTTTTACACAAAGGTGCTTTTACACACAGAAGCTTTTGCACACAGAAGCTTTTGCACACAAAGTTTTTACGCACAGAAGCTTTTACACACAGCAAGCTTTTACACACACAAACACTTTTAAACACAGACACTTTTACACAAACACTTCCACACACAAACGCATTTACACACAGCCACTTTTACACAAACGCTTTTACACAGAGACTCTTTTACGCACAAACACTTTTTTTACACACAAACACGTTTACACGCAAACACTTTTACAAACTCTTTTACGCACTAACACTTTTACACCCTCAGTTTTTGACCCGAACCTTGTTTTGTGCGAAAGGGTTGCCGCGGAGAATGTAAATTTCAAAAAAAACTCAGTTTTTCACACTCGAACCTCGTTTGGTGCGAAAGGGTTGGCGCCGGACCAAACAAACTCGCAAAAAAACTACTGTAAACTCGCAAAAAACCCTCAGCTTTTGACACTCGAACCTTATTTCGTGCGAAAAGGTTGCCGCCGAGGATGTAAAATGGCAAAAAACCCTCGGTTTTTGACACTCGAACCTCATTTCGTGCGAAAGGGTTGCCCTATCGTGGCGAGGGCAAGAGAGCCAGAGAGAGAGAGAGAAAGAAAGAAAGAAAGAAAGAAGAAAGAAAGAAAGAAAGAAAGAAAGAAGAAAGAAACAAAGAGGAAAAGAGAGAGAGCGAGAGAGAGAGAAAGAGAGAGAGAGAGAGAAGCTGTGTGAAGATGTGAGGATGTGAAGATGAGAAGATGAGGATGTGCAGATGTGAAGATGTATAGCAGACCTCCACTTTTAGAAGAACCCTTCGCTCAGATGCTCTCGGGAATTATCAATTATAATCATGGATTCCCCATGGGTTCCCCATGCAACTCAGAATCGCCTCCAGCACCGCGCCACGCGTCGCGCGCGCTACGCCGCACGACGCGTCGCGTTACGCGTCGCGTTGCCGCCATCGCAAACGGCTGAAAGCCAAGGGACGGCGGAGGCTCGGCTCCACATGAAAACTAACACAACGATGAAAAATCACATTTTATGGGTAAATCAACTATTTCTATGGCAATTTTCAATAGCATAATGTTAAATTACCAGAGGGTAAGAGTTTGTCTCAACATCATTGAATAATAGGGGAACTGATGGCACAATGAATTTTCATGAGCTTTGGAAATTTGGGTTTATGGTTTTTCAAATTTTGAAACAAGCTCATGTACATATCTTTATATACTCTCTTCGTCTTGGGGATTCCATGCAGTTGTTGTGCCCCATCAATATCATCATCAACACCGGGCATTCTGTTTGCCAGGACCCCCTCACATATACCCTGCCAATAAGTTCGATGCTTTTCCCATAGAAGCTCCACGTTCATTGGGCATTTCCTATGCCATGTTGGATTACCGGAGGGTAGTGGGCCCATTTGCCATATCAGCTGCATCCCGGCAGTTTTTTTCACCATGTTGAATAGCTGTAACTCATCGAAGTAAATGAGCCATGGCTTCCATGGCTATGTAACAAATTACCGTATCGGGTATCTGCTCAAATCATTTTCCCATCAGAGTCCCAGTGATAGATGATAGATGAAAGGTTCCCTCGAGAGCGATGTACCCTCTGGTAATGACTAACATAGCTATTGAAAATGGCCTATGGCCTATTGATGGTTGATTTATATACATTATATACCTATTAAAGATGGTGATTTTCCACAGCTATGTTAGTTTACCAGAGGGTAGCTGCCGTTTTTTCTTCCCTGTCCTTGCACGCTGCCCCGAGCTGCCAACCCTTGAGGTCGGCCAGTTTCGGAGCCCCAAAAATCGCTGCGGAGCGCCAGTCACCGGGACTGAATGTGCTTTTTTGGGAATGGCACCTAACATCACCAACAAATACTTAGGCATTATATATAATAGTTGAGTTTGAGATAGTTTGAGAGATATATAAATATATCTACATAATTCTATATATTCCACTATCAGTTCGTGTGCTTCATCTCATTGGATTTTAAAGCCATTTAAGTCATCTCTTCAAAATGCTCACAGAGACCTCCGCTCTCGCAATTCTGCCAGCTTAAACAGCTACCTGAGTGGGCTCACACAAAGCTAACATGCAAATTGGAACTGCTGCACATCACTTTGCCACGCCAGGGCAAGTTTCATCATGGCTCCCTATGATCAAACATGCAATTATAGCAGTATAGAAGCACACACATATATATATATATACATATCCGGGTAATTAAATCATAATATTTCACTAACCTGAAATAAGGCTATTTGGGGATGATTCCCCTTACTAACCATGAAGGTCGCAGTGAGGTCGTTATAACTTACCCAGATAGATGTATATATATATAGTTATATTATATATATATTAAAAGATATCATCAAAGTTTCCACTGGGAAGTGGTGTCATCTTGCCATTCAAAAGCTACAAAAATCGATGCTGCCACATGGGTATGTTGCATGGAATCCAGGCATAGTCTCATGATAAATCTGAAGCACTGAGAACAAACCGTTGTTCCTAAAACACTAGATATATAAATATAAATCATAATAATTCACCAACTGAAAAATCATGAAAAATCCATCGAAATCCATCAAATCCATCGAAGTCCGTTTTAGATCGTCATTTTCCCTAGTCTATATCTAAATCCCCTTTATATCACCATATATCACCATAACATCACCCTCACAGCTCCAGCAATCTTTTTGCATGTTGCAGTCGTCTTGCCACTTGGTCGTCCATTTTGGCGACCAATAGCCTTTAGACGTAACAAAAAGAGTGGGGCCCGACGACTGGAAACTGCGGTGAGACCTGCGGACCTCAACCAGAGTCAACCAAACCCCGAAAAATGCTCCGAAGGAAACCAAACCTTATAGTAAAACAAGTGGGCGTGCCTGCCCCCCCCCAAAAAAGTAAACATGCCGTTTAATATGGCGTTATTCAAAGCATTCTCATGCCAGAATAGCTGACCAGCCATGATTGAGGAAGTCCGAACAAGGCAGGTGCCCATTGGCACACCACCAGCAACGATGCCACACCATTGCTCAACTGCAGGGACCCAGGAGGAAAACACCAAAATTGGGCAATGAAACTTGGAAAATCCATTGCAAGAACAACTCGTTGAAAACCTGAACATGATTAGATTGAGGCAGTGCCAGCTTCCTGTTGCTTCTTGAATAGCCATGTGGCTCATATCACTATCCGTACCAGATTGAAATAATAATGTACAATAATCACATCAGTCAAGGAATGAATGAAATATAATGAAATAGATATTTCATAGATACTGTGCAGGATGTGGTGATTGGAATGCCAAGCAAAAAACAACTAGGACTGACCATCCAAACTCCGGTAACCTTCTCAAAACATCAAGCCCAGCGGTGAGCGATGGACATGACTCTCTCGGCCCCGCGACGGCCATTGCGAAGAGGAGTGCGACTCTGGCCCAACTGCACTGGGGGGTCATACCAGGCTAGTTGCGTCAAATGGAATCCACAAGATCAAGTAGAATGATCCCCGAGGCACGTGATTCGTGAATTGTATATAATATATCATATCATATCATATCATATTATATCATATCATATTATATTATATTATATATTAGTATTTTGCATATCATATTATATTACATCAAACCATGTTATATCATACCGTATTGTCAAACTATTGTCGCGGGAAAAGGGCCCCGAACTGGGCCCCGGTTCAGGGCCCCGAAGTCAGGGGAAAAGGTATCTGAACATAGCTCAAAATTATACTTGATAAGTTGACAAATCTATGGTTTGTTTACAAGCCATAGCTCAATTCATCATGAACTTGATAACTTGACATGTTTGTGTTGTACTAGTTTGTACTTTCTAAGCCCCAAGTTCTTCGCGCCACTCTTCAAACTTCCAAGCTGCCTATCCCTATCTGCTGGATTCTGGGCTAATGCCTCTGGCATCAGCGGCTGTGCCTGCTAGGTGCCTTTCCCACGTCTGTGGGTACCACCGCAGGAATTGTCGGGCGTTCAGCGCGGGGTCCCGAAGATGTACTGCTGCCTCAGTAGGCTACCCCCAACCGTAAAAAACGATGGTCACCTGGTAGATACCTGAAAGAGCTATGGACAAATACCAATATGCTCTATGTATGGAATATTTACCAACATGGAGCATATGGGATATGACATTAGAATCATTCGAAGCCCGTGACGATTGCCAATGTTTGACTCATGATCAGTCCCTTGTGTGTGCTGGGGGTTCAAATCAGTACAACAATTATGTCATAACTGGGGAGGTTGATACTATCTATATACAAAAATGGTGTATATATGTGTGTGTGTATGTATGTGTGTACATGTGTATGTGTGTGTGTACGTGTGTACGTGTGTACGTGTGTATGTGTGTATATGTGTATGTGTGTACGTGTGTATGTGTGTTATGTGCGTTATGTGTGTATGTGTGTATGTGTGTATGTGTGTATGAGTGTATGTATGTATGGTATGTGTGTATATTTACTATGTGCATATATATATATATGTATTTAGGATATGGCCCAGAAACTGCCAGGCTCCGCGCTTCTGATGACTGCCAAACTAAAACCATGAGTGAACGCCTGGATGCCCGTCGTGCACTGAGTCAAGTGGCTGAGAATCGTGGTGTCGCTCCCAACGCTGTACCTGCCGGGAAGATCAACAACAAAAGGCTATGACGGTGGTGTGTAATGTGATAAGCTATGACCATATTTGACTAGTATATATATATATATACACACAACACACACACATATATATATATATATATATGTGTGTGTGTATATGTATATATATCATATTATATGCACAATGTGTTATAAAACATCATTATATGATCATATGTATATATATATATGACCAATCAATGGGTGCTATAGACCATCACCAATTTGACCTCCAGTGACCCAAAGATACTGCAAAGAGGCTCAGCTAGTGGCCTGCTATGATTATGTTCCTAAGAGACTGGAACTCTCACCACTGCTCTGAAACTTTCTGATTTACATCTATCCTCTATATATATATAATGTATATAATGTATATCATATCTATATATGTCTCTCTCTCTCTCTGTTTTTCCACCACCCCTGCAATAAATCTTCTCATCCCACCTATGTACATACAGTACCTATAGCGAGCACATCACTAGATACAATTCTACATTCCAGGAACTCGTGTGGAAACACCAGAAAACCCTCCTTTCTGGTGAGATGTTTCCAATGGATTCTAAATCTTTTCCCGCACATCCTATCAACATTTATCAACGAACATGGTTGGAAAAATATAGAAGCTTCATTGATGAGCTCACTTATCCTCTGGTAATCCATCATGTAGATCCACGTATCAATGGATCGGTTTAAGGCTTAAAAATTACGAGAAATCCCCAGATTTCATAGGGAAAATCGAAAATCCCGTGGCTTCGATGGAGCTTTTTCCCACCTCCTCGGCGCGCTCACGCGCGCGGGACGCGACTTCCGTCCCCCGCGCACGCGGCCTGTGATTGGCAGCCGGGGTTGGGGATGCTTCAGTTTCGGTACCATTTCAACTGCGGGAAGCTTGGTGTCTGAGTGGTGAAAACTCAAAGAAACACGGGGCCCCGCTGGGCCCCAAGATAGGCAAATTATGGCAAGGTATTGTGGCCATTGTGGTTATTTGTGGTTGTTGTGGTTAAGATTCGGCCTTAACAAACCCTTATTGGGAGGTCGTCCCACTATGTGACACTATATATCCTCATATTTGTTGATAAATCCCTAGGGGTTGGGGGGCATCCGAATTCCCCTCAATAGATCCTTATTATATTAGTTACTAGTGTTATATCCCACTAGATCCCATTGAGTGAATCCCATTCATGTTACCAAAACAATAGTAAACTACCATCTAATGAGTGGTAAACCATTAAAAACCCATCAACATATGCGTGGTTCATTCCTTTATAGACTAACAGTGACTAACAATATACATCAATATACCCTCATAACATGTGATCTTTGGGTGGTGCTTGGTTGAATCCCCACCCCGCTAAACTCTGTCGCCAGTGGTTGCTCTGCCATGCCCCATGCTGAGCCATGCTGGGCTCCGTGGCTGCTCCCACGCTGCGAGCGATCCAACCTCACCAGGGCACGGAACTTCAACGATATGCACGGCCTTTTACTGATTAGTCAACGCAAAAAGCCAAATAGTCCTCGAAATTTGATGCTGAGCCATGTTGGTTTGCAACAAAACATGTGGTTTAGCAACAAAATCACCATCTACTGAAGGTGTCGGCGTCCTTGGGCCCGCCAATCACTATAAGATTCTGTCGAAGGTTCTATCTTAAATGGGCCTTAAATGGTGACCTGACCTGCAGACTATAGTCGCTAGGAAAGGTCCTAGCAGTCCTAGCAGTCCTAGCATAACACACCAAGCTGGCTGCCAGTAAATATTGTGCTTACTAACCACTTAAACAAGTCCTTATCAGCTTTAAGCATTATATGATATATATATATATATATTAATAATTTTTAATTCATATAATACTTAATGCATATGATGCTGTGTCGGAAGGTCAAGCAACCGCCTCCTCTTGACATATGGTTTATAAAGTCCTTGAGTTACGACACTGCCCAGCTACGATCTCCCACGGATCTGAGATTCCGCACATAGCCAGCCTTCCCGGATGGAGCTGGGAACTCCCACTGGTTCTGCGGATCCAGGGAAGCTTTCACCACCTCCGGGAGACCCCATGGCCATGGCTAAAGTTGCTAGATTGAACCATTCAAGTACCAATCCAAGGTTGACTCGTACTTTTTTGACCCTGGCTAAACATGGCGGCATTGGAAAATTTGGGAAACTCCCCCATGAGTTGGATGATGTCCCATTAAAAGTCCACCATCTGTAGATGTTTTTCCCAATAAATCCAACATTTATAATATTTATAGATGTTGTCTCATTCATTTCTGATTATATAATTTATAGGTATTTAAAGAATTTTAGAGATATCTTTATAGATGATTTTCGCATTTCTCTCCGCCATTTATAGATGTTGTCCCATTCATTTCTGATTTGCCCTCTGGTAATTTAACATAGCTATTGAAAATGGCCATAGAAATAGTGAGTTTTTCCCATTCAAAATGGTGATGTTTCATAGTTATGTAAACGTTTACCAGAGGGTATAGATTCACTGGGTTGGTTTAAGGGGAAATTTACAGGAAAACCCCAGATTTAATGGTAAAAACCCTGGTTTCCTGTAGGTCTTCCCAACAAAACCAATCCAATGATAGATGATTTTCCCATGTATCGCCCCCTTCCGTGGGATTTCCCAGTGCCACCGGGTGCCCAAAAAGGTCCCCGGAATGGTCCTGCCTCCTCCGCCCAGTTGTAGGGCTTTGGCAACGCCCCATCCTCGGCCGCCATCTGGTTGGTGGTTTTTCGCCACCCCTCTGAAAAATATGTGAGTGAGTAACAGTTGGGATGATCCCATATATGAAATGGAAAATAAAAAATGTTTGAAACCACCAACCAGCTACATCTATATTTCGAATTCAGCGGATAGAAATAAAAACCTATCTATTCATATAGAAATACATGCATTTCGAATTCTCTTCAGATGATTGATGAATTTTGTCAATCGCAACCTTTTTTCATCTTTTTTCCCCATCATTCTTTGACTGTAGCTACATACACGACTTAGAGCCCGCGCATCTTTCTTTGCTGAACGATCAGCATGCGCCTTGCCGGCGTCAAGATCGGTCGGCAGCTGGTTTCAACCACTTTTTTCCCGTCCCAAAGATATCTTCGTCAATTTTTCATTGGATGCATATCCAACTGGTTGGTGGTTTTACCATGTTTTACCCATCTTGAAAAATATTAGTATTATTAGTAATGGGAAGGATGACATCCCATATATGAAATGGACAAAAAACCTGTTTGAAACCACCAACCAGCCAAGCATTGTTAACAAAAACCTCGTTGAAACCACCAAGCACTTCACTGGGCAGCCCGGACATCAGCCGAATGGTGCCTGTGCTTTCGGCTTTTACCTCAGCTGAGACATCCCTTCGGTCTACGCCCAGAATCTTCGCCGTTTTTAATCACGGCCCCAAAGAATGGAAAAAGAAAGAAACAAGATGAAACAAGATAAGATGGGAATAAAAACTAGCCTAATTTTGATATGATACTCTGGATGTGATACTCTTTAAATCCAGATACCATCTGGTAAACTAACATAACTATGGAAAGATCCACCATTTCCAATGGGTAAACCATCTATTTCAATGGGCCATGGCTTAACCATGGCTATGTTAGTCATAACCAGAGGGTAAATCCAGATAAACCCTGGTAAACGTTTACATAACTATGGAAACTCACCATTTTTCAATGGGAAAATCCACTATTTCTATGGTGATTTTCCATAGTTATGTTAGTCATAACCAGGGTTTATCTGGATTTACCCTCTGGTTATGACTAACATAGCCATGGTTAAGCCATGGCCCATTGAAATAGATGGTTTACCCATTGAAAATGGTGGATCTTTCCATAGTTATGTGAGTTTACCAGGGGGTAAATCAGAAATGAATGGGACAACATCTATAAATGGCTATGTTAGTCATAACCAGTGTTAAATAACCAGAGGGTAAATCCAGATAAAGCCTAAACCATACTGCAAATTCCTGCTGAAATTGCCATCTCTGGGCTGCCAGGCGCTCCTTCTTTTCCTTGCGGCGAGTTTCTTCCTCAGTGACCTGCAGATTTTTTTCGTGGAGTCCGCCATAGGAAAAAGCCCTGCAAAAAGGGGGACTTCAAGGGATTGATCACCAACAAACATATGGATAAATAGGGTTTTGTATGGATTTAAATCATGTTATATCATGTTATATCATGTTATATCCCATATCTTCAAACTTGTTGTCCAACTTGGTGCCCGATTGAGATCTTGGGTTTCAATCCAGGGCCGTAGAAGAACTGGTTTTCCTGGTTGTTCAAGGGCTATATAAATATCTGGCCTGGACTTTCAAAATCTTGAAGTAACCGCCTTGAAAGCCTGATGATGAATATAACCAACAAAATCCAACAAAGGGCGAGGATGTAGGCGGGGTGCAATATGATGCAATGATGTCCTCAGCGTTTTGGATCCGAGATAATGATTTTTTTGTTTATAAAGGTGCTATGAAGCATCGAATAAGAGGACATCCTCTTTGGAGAATCCAAAATGATTACATTCACTTTGCATAGTTACAGTTCTTAAACAATGGGTATGCATGGGTATGCCTCGATTTCTTAGAATGTCACAATTCGGAAAACAGAAAAACCAGCAAATAACAAGAACTCAGAAAAGCTTGGTCAGATACCCTCTGGTAATTTAACGTAGCTATTGAAAATGGCAATTTATAGTGAATTTTCCCATTAAAAATGGTGATTTTCAATAGCTATGTTAGTTCACCAGAGGGTATTGGTTCCCGGAGGTTTCCAATGGGGTTTCACCCCCCCAAATCATCCCATGATGCCATGGGGGACCTGTGAGTTCCACGACACTGCAGAGGAATCCGTCACTGACGACCTCGGGGGAAATCCGGTGTCGACGCTTAAACTGTCGCTTAAAGCTGAGAGAAATAGATCCAAATAGAATGAAATAGATATATATATATATATAGATATATATTATCATATAATTATAGTAATATTTGGATAATATCACTATACTATGATAGAATGAAATAATATATCATTGTCATATAGTTATATATATATATATTTATTATAATAATATAATTACTGCATTTTATATACCGACCCTCAAAAACAGGGGCCAGTGATATCTACAGTAATATTTTTGTCGCAACATATGTTTCATTGCTCCGATGATTTTGTTGCCAAGGAGTCACTGTTTTCACAGATGAAAATCAGATCCCAACTGGAGAGATTTTCTGGTGCTCCATAGAACTCGAATCTTGACTTCGATTCTCTTCGATTCTCTTCGATTCAGTGACCTCTTCTCTTCGGGGCCCTGAAATGCCCTGAATCACATTCAAGCAAAAGCATCTTGCATCTTGATCCTGATTTGTGTCGTTTTAAGACCGCCAGATAGGTGAAGAAACTTCTGAAAAGATTTAGGATCTGGAACAGCCAATCCCCACAAGCCTCAATTCTGTCGAACTCTTTTGGCAACGAATTCGCGAGTTGACTGCAAGCTCCTGATTCCTCCTTTGAGGTAGTCTGATTGCGTCTACTCTGGGTCACAATTAGTGATTGGTCTGGAAAAAAAGACGCAAGAACAGCACCAGAATCAAAAAAACATGGTATGTAAACACACGAAAAGCTGTGCTTCAAGCTACAGTACATATGAGATCATATGAGTTTGTCTGACAATGGGGTACCCCTGAAGCCCTAAATTCATATTCAGATTGCGATTGTGGAGTGTACCCCATGTGCAGACACACCCATATCAAGGATCTTAGGCAAGCTACCAGCACTTTTCAACATGCCAACTCTTTTGGACCCTCTGCAGCATAACCCAAGCCTAGATTGTGCTAGTTCCTCGCAAGCCTCTAGCGGCTTTTTGGATCAAATGATTCGACACCCTGTGGTTGGAGCAAGTTGCCAAGAATATGGTACCACCTTCTGCTGGCAGCAACTGAACATTTGAGGTGCATATAATATCTTGTCAGATTGGTGCAATGGCATCTTCTATCTACTCCAGGACTCTGTGAAGGCGTAGGCTCTGGATGTTGGCCAAAATAAGCCACGCCCCAACCAACAACACAGGGCACAAGCCGCCTCAAACAGCTGCTTCTCTGTAGTCAGTAGTGCAGCACTGTCAAGACCAACTCTTGATCATTCCTCAGCCAAAATGAACGGTGGCCCATGGACTCAGATTGGGTCTCGAAGCCTGGTTTGTTTATCTCAAAATCACCTTTGAGACTGGATCTCTAATTAACCTACCTGTGGACTATTTTCAACCATGTTCAGTCCTAAAACAGCCTTTAAAGATACAATTGTGTAAACCTGAATAAAGATTCTGTCCGCAACAATTGTTCCAACGCAGAAAAAAAAAAAAACAACAACAACTCTCCCAAGGCCCGCCCAAAACTCTATACTATTTTGTATCATTAAAAGGCCCAATATTGAATTGGCAATATATATATATATATATATGTAGTCATATAGTTATTCTATATGCACACATATATACACTCTCCCAATCTCCACATCCCCAGCCCAAGAAAACCTGGCCAAAGGTCTTCAACCTTTCCAGGAG
>Ga0126342_10010196_pt1 | contig 16807 bp, 15 predicted proteins | sample Cyp1metagenome_FD_92528 | JGI IMG/M metagenome (GOLD analysis project Ga0126342, IMG submission 92528) | Coral microbial communities from Lord Howe Island, Old Settlement Bay, Australia - Cyphastrea 1 metagenome | ecosystem: Host-associated > Invertebrates > Cnidaria > Coral ... | reverse complement strand
GCCAGATAGAATGCCAGAAGGTATGCCAGATAGAATGCCAGAAGGTATGCCAGATAAAGTGCCAGAATGTTTGCCAGATAGAATGCCAGAAGATTTGCCAGATAGAATGCCAGATAGAATGTCCGAAGGTATGCCAGAAGATATGCCAGATAGAGTGCCAGAAGATATGCCAGAACATATTGCAGAGATATGCCAGGTAGAATGCCAGAAGATATGCCAGATAGAATGCCAGAAGATATTTATGATAAGATGCCGAAGATTTGCCAGCAACAAAACGTATAAATGTCATGGTGGGGATAACTCGAAGTAAAGTATTTTTTTAAGGGGGGGTCGGCATTCCAATGGTAAATTCCTGGAACCCTATGGCTGGGATCATGATTTGTATCTGATAGATTCTCCATGGTTTTGTTGGGTTTCTGATGGATTCTGAATGGATTTGTTTGGGTTTCTGATAGATAGGGTATGGATTTTGCATGGATTAGGGTTGGTTTCTGTTAGATTCTGCATGGGTTTGGTTTGATCCCTGATCTGCCATGTCTCTGCCTCCTGTGGAATCTGTGCCTGTGGCTGCTGAGCTGTATGGCCCTGATGTGCAGCACGGGGTTTGTACCAGGGCTGTTCTGAACCTGCAGAAGGAGATCTCTGACTACAGAACTGAGAGGCATAGCTGATCTGCTGAGAACTCATAAGACTCAGCTGGGCATTCTGATAGAACCGCATTGCCATGTTGGGTCCACTATTGGCCATGCCCTCTGGACAAGGTCAGAGCATGAGTTGTTTGGCAATAATAAAATTAAATTAAGCTAATTGACTTTTAGTATTGAAGATGAAACTGGAGTTGGGAAAAAAAGGTTTCTACTAGACGACGGATGGCCCGAGAGCGTAGAGGAGCAGGGTCTTCTCTTGTTAGTATGGAGACACCATATTACAAAACAATATATTAAAGATGTGTTATAGGCAGACGAGAAGAGGAATACCCAGGGACAAGTACAAGACAATAGTTTGCATCGCAAACACTTTTGCAAACACTTTTACACACAGAAGCTTTTACACACAGACGCTTTTACACACAGAGGCTTTTACATATAGACCCTTTTACACACACACACACCCTTTTACACACAGACGCTTTTACACACAGACGCTTTTACACACAGAAGCTTTTACACACAGACGCTTTTACACATAGACACTTTTACACACAGACGCTTTTACACACAGGCACTTTTACACACAGACACTTTTACACACAGACGCTTTTACACACAGATAGTTTTACACACAGACGCTTTTACACACAGTTGCATTTACACAGACGCTTTTACACACAAAAGCTTTTACCCACAGAAGCTTTTACACACAGAAGCTTTTACACACAGACGCTTTTACACACAGGCCGGCCCATGTTCACGCACTCACAGCGAAGTCATCGTTGTCGTGGCCACCTCAGCAATTCGACGGAGGGGACACAAACGCTTTTACACACAGAAGCTTTTACACACAGACCCTTTTACACACAGAAGCTTTTGCACACAGACCCTTTTACACACAGACGCTTTTACACACTAACACTTTTACACACAGACGCTTTTACACACAGAAGCTTTTACACACAGACCCTTTTACACACAGAAGCTTTTACACAGACGCTTTTACACAAAGAAGGTTTTACGCACAGACGCTTTTACACACAGACACTTTTACACACAAACGTTTTTACACACAGACGCTTTTACACACAAAAGCTTTTACACACAGACTCTTTTACACACACAGGCTTTTACACACAGACACTTTTACACGCAGACGCTTTTGCACACAGACGCTTTTACACACAGACGCTTTTACACACAGACCCTTTTACACAAAGAAGCTTTTACACACAGAAGTTTTTACACAAAGACGCTTTTACACACAGACGCTTTTACACACAGACGCTTTTACGCACAGACGCTTTTACACACATACAGTTTTACGCACAGACGCTTTTACACACAAACACTTCGACACACAAACGCTTTTGCATACACTTTTACACACAGACACTTTAGCACACAAAAGCTTTTACACACAGACACTTTTACACACAGACGCTTTTACACACAGACGCTTTTACACACAGACGCTTTTACACACAGACGCTTTTACACACAGGAAATCGCAATTTTACCTCAGTTTTTGGCGATCGAACCTCATTTCATGCGAAAGGGTCGCGATTGGACAAGAGAAATGGCAATTTCACCACAGTTTTTGGCGATCGAACCTCGTTTCGTGCGAAAGGGTTGCGATTGGACCCTTGAAATCGCAATTTTACTGCAGTTTTTGGGGATCGAACCTCGTTTCGTGCGAAAGGGTTGTGCGGGATGACTTGGGAATCGCAATTTTACTGCAGTTTTTGGCGATCGAACCTCGTTTCGTGCGAAAGGGTTGCGCGGGACGACTTGGAAATCGCAATTTCAACTCAGTTTTTGGCGATCGAACCTCATTTCGTGCGAAAGGGTTGCGCGGGACGCGGACAAGTTGAAATCGCAATTTCAACTCAGTTTTTGGCGATGGAACCTCATTTCGTGCGAAAGGGTTGCGTTTCGTGCCGTCTCGTTGGCACTGCCCCTGCCCCGCCTTCAAGAGAGAAATAGAAAAGAAGGAGAGGGCAAGAGGGCAAGAGGGCAAGATGTGAGGATGAGAAGATGTGAAGATGAGCAGATGTGAAGATGAGAAGATGTGAAGATGAGAAGATGAGAAGATGTGAAGATGAGAAGATGAGCAGATGAGAAGATGAGAAGATCTGAGGATGTGAAGATGAGAAGATGTGAAGATGAGCAGATGAGAAGATGAGAAGATCTGAGGATGAGAAGATGTGAAGATGTGAAGATGTGAGGATGTGAAGATGGGAAGATGTGAGGATGAGAAGATGTGAAGAGGAGAAGATGTTTTGCAGACCCCCACTATTGGAAGAACCCTGCGCCCAGACGCTCTCGGGAACTACTATTGCCAAGATGTGACTATTAGCTAGACAACATTAAGAAGTGGGACGATTTCATCCAAGTGTGGATGTGCATCCCATCTGTAAGTGGTTGATGATATGACCCATTTATCGATGGGATGAAGTTTGTGTTATATATATATAGTAATATATTTCCTTATTGTGTGGATTCATCTTTAAGAATCTTATGCTACAGAAAGCTTCCATGATTAGGATCCTTTTAAGCACAAGCAGTTTCTTGTTTCAATCGCATTTGGGATGATTCCACTTGGGGCATGATTATCCCACGTGTCTATTTCATATTCAAGTCTAAGATTCTAATTACCCTTTGGTAAACCAACATAGCTATTAATTACTTTACTTCGAGTTATCCCCACCATGACATTTATACGTTTTGTTACTGGCGAATCTTCTGGCATTCTATCTGCGCGTTGAGGTCCAGCGGTGCGCACTGAGCTCGGAAGGTCCCAGGTTGAGGTCCAGCAGTGCGCACTGAGCTCGGAAGGTCCCAGCCGCGCACCTGAGCTGGGAAGGTCCCAGGTTGAGGTCCAGCGGTGCTGCGCACTGAGCTGGGAAGGTCCCAGGTTGAGGTCCAGCAGTGCGCACTGAGCTGGGAAGTTGGCGAAGAGCTTGGCGACGAGTTGGCAAGGCGGAAGTGGAGGTGGAAGTTGATGCAGACATGGTCGAGGAGGAGGCGGAGGAGGAGGAGGAGAAGGAGGATGGGGAGGAGGCGGAGGAGGAGAACAACAGCTCTGATAAAATCTAACAGCCCTCACCTGGCAGGTGGGGAAAAATGGCCATAGAAATAGTGAATTGTCCCATTAAACATGGTGGATCTTTCCATAGCTATGTTAGTTTACCAGAGGGTAATTAATGTTATTTCATGTTAAGCTATTTGACTTAGACATATTCTATGTTGACTCCTACATCCTCCATATGTTTCATTTCAATGGTCCTCAATTTCAAACGATTTAATGTGGAGTTGATCCACAAAAAACATATGGGGGGGTTCCTGAAATGCAGATATGAGATACCCCTAAATCATCGATTTTAATAGGGTTTTCCACTATAAACCAACCATTTTTGGGGTTTGGGAAACCCCCATATGTTAACATCAGTTTACATTGTAGCTGCGCAGCTAGCGGGCAAATTAATCCATGTTGCCAAAACATAAAGAAATCGACTTTAAGAGACCCTCAATGTAGCCATCTCAAGAAAGGTATATTATATTGTATTATATTATGGGATATTACACAACGTGGAGATTACTTTCTTGGAACCGCAATTTGATAGTTTTGAGAGACATCACAAAACGACCAAGAAACCTCAAACGAGGAAACCCAAAACAAAATGAAGATCCTCCGGATTTCAACGACTCGAAGTTGTAAATTTGATTTGTCTGCAAACTTGCTTGATAGATTTTGATATAGTCAATAAACAATAAATCTCCAGAAAACTGATGGCGTGAAACGCGAAACATCCATGAACAAGTTTGGGAACTTCAGTTGATCTCTTCGAATGCCCAAAACTTTTTGGCTTAAAGACCTTCGACAGAGAAGGCACACAAGACATCAGAGTCTTGACAAAATATGGTATCTCATGTCATTCATGTGACAAAATGGAAACATGAGATAATAAAGGATTTTCGAACATGAGATCACTGAACTTTCAGACAATCAAAATTTTTGTTCTCATCTCCGATGTTCCGTCCTGGTGCGATGTTGCCGTCAGCGAGTGCTGGACTTGGCTACTGCGAGATCAACGCCTTCCATTTGGCGCAAGGGCAGCAGCCCCCGGATCTCCACCCCCAAGCTCACTACACCTACGATGAGCTCAAGACTTTACGCCAGGTGCAGACGGACATCAACCAGAATCTCTGCATTCAGAGTCGTATCCATTCCTGGGCCATTTGGATTGAGCCAATGCCAATCGACGGATCTGAGCTTCCCCCAGGGGACAATCCTACTGGCAGTGACACCAGTCCGCCAGAGGCCTTGACAGATGATGGAGCTCACGACTTGGCCATGGATGCAGGATCCATCCCAGTGACCACGACGGAAGACACATCGGCACCCGCTGGTGGCCGTGCACCTGAGACGCCAGAGGCTGACAGTGCTCCAGGAGATGCTGACCACGTGGTCCCTCCGCATCCCAATCAAGCCTTGTTCGACCTGGCATTGACCCGCCACCAGCTTCCTGCTCCGCAGCAACGGGAGTTTCAAGAAGGGCTTGCACAAATCCTTGCAAAAGCCACGGAGACCTACATGCTCACGAAGAGGGACTCAATGCAGCACGTTCCGCTGCATGGACATTCATTAGAGACATGCGTCCCATTGACCTGCAGCGCGCAAAGAGACAAACATTTGTGCAGCGAGACGAAGCTGGAGCTGGAGCTGGCTACTCAGGAACATCATCATCGAGCTGGTACTGAACTAAGTTCATCCACCATGTCCACAGTGACAATGGTCTTTTTGGACCCAACGTTAAGTTGGAGCTGCTGTTTTTGGCCATGAGCTGCAGCGGCTGTATTCAGAGTTTTTACAAGCGGTGTAAGCACCTTACTTTCAATCGCAGCCAGTCAACCGAGACAGGCACAACTCCAAACCGCCATATCGATGAAAACCGATTCATCTCATCTTTTTCAGACAGTCCAGTTTTCGACACTTCAGATCAAAGGTTAGGAATTCGAATCTTGTTGCCGCCACATTCCTACTGCTCTATCTACTTTGACATCTTGGCTTCAGTTTTGACATGTCATATGGCCGGTCGCGATGGGGCCCTAGATCAAGGGGGAGTGTGCGGTCCTCAACACGACCCTAATTATGAAAGAAACATTGAAATCTAAGTGGACACTTAACAGAATCAGACTGAGAAACAGAATAGTTTTGAAATCTGTACCCAGGATGAAACTGGCGAAGTCTGGACCTCAAGTTTGAGACATCAGAGTCTTGAAACAGAGAGGTCGACTAGGTGGATTCATTAAGTAGTGGCATCAGAGTCAATAGGGTGTAGTTGGTTTGTAAAAATGATTCATCGAAAATCCCAAGGTTGGAAAGGAGCCATCAGAGGCCACAGGGATCAGAGCAATGACACGATCTCCAAGATTAATACTTAGACATCAAAGTTTAAGCCGTTAGCAGTTGCATCAGAGCAACTTTGGGAGGCCTTGACAAGATCCTCTCCTGCAGAAGATGGAGATCGACTTCATGTGGATCCTGCAGAAGGACCTGCAAACACATCAATCAGAAGTTGTGTAATGCAAGAAGTCCAAACAGGAACAGACAACAGAGTCTTGTTAGTTGTTCGGATAAGGAGCTGTGGACGAGAGGCAACAGAAGCCTTCGAGTCCAGTGGAGACCTCAATGATCAGTGGAATGTAGGCCTTTTAGAATATGGTGGCCAGCTAACCCCGTCCTTTAGTTCCTGAAGGACAGCTCTTGAACTGCAGGTTGCCGGCGACAGTCTGCCAAAGGCGGGGTGATTGATTTAGAAACAACTGAACCGTTAAGGTGTCTGAACCATTGAGTTTCATAACAATTAATGCAATGATCGATGGGATTGGTCCTGTCAGGAAGACCTGGAGGCCCGAATGGGAGTGACAGAGGCGAACCAGCCTCCAGTGCATCCGACTGCCTTGCATACGGAGTGTACAGAACCGGCATCCGAGAATCCGGCCTTTGCATTCGATGCTGCCTCGGAAGGGTCCGATATAGGTTTCCATGGGGTGACGTTGAGGGTTTTGATGATGATGGTAACCAATATTGGGAGCATGACCTGCCTTCTGATTATGAGCCGTCTGAACCTATGAATATCATTGTCCCAGACATCCTAGAAGAAACCAAAGTGGATCCTGTTAGCCAAGCATCTTGGAAACGTTTTGCACAGACGGAGCTGGTGGCATCAGAAGTTAGGAACTTGAAACAGGCCAGAATGATGAGCTTGAATGATTCCTTCTTAGCCGAGAGCCCCTTCACCTCCATGTCTTCGATGTTTGCAATGTCTGAGGATAGCCTGAAAGTCCTCACCCAACATCCGGAATCAAACCCGAATTCCAGAAGCAGCGAGGAAGCAATCCAAAGGCTGTCATATGTACGGAGAGTCAGAATCGCTCGGTCAGATGACGACTTGAGAGATGCAAGTCTGTCCAAGTTGAAAAGCATCATCCTCTTGGATCCGGCGACCACAAGGTTAGGGGAGCTGTTGGTGCCCGTTTCAACACGACAACTGTCAGAAGTTGAAATCCGTAGGTCGCTTGAGCAAGCTTTCTCGAAGAAATCATCAAACACTCTTTATAAAAGAGCATGTGCCCTTTCAAGGTACGTAGATTGGTTCCTCCTAATCATAGAGGTTCCCCTCTCAGATTGAAGGAATTTGACCTTTATAGCTACCTAGGGCATTTGGAAAATGAAAAGGCTGGTGCTACAGCAGCATCAAGTTTCATTGAGGCTTTGAGATTTCTGGACTCAGTGGCAGTGCTGACGTGTGCCGACCTGGGACGAGTTTTGTCCCCCAGAATCACCGGATTCGCACATCAGCAGTTCCTTCGCAAAGCTCCTCTAAAACAAAAGGACCCGATGCCGTGTTTGGTAATTGCAGAATTGGAAAAGCTCTTGCTCAGACAGGAAGACATGGTCCAGATTTGCATCCTTGGCCAACTCTTGTGGTGCTTTCATGCGGCGAGCCGCTGGTCGGACGCGTTGAGACTCAAAAGTCTGAAGCTGGAAAAGGTGAAGGACGTAGCTCTGATCACAGGTGAAGCACTCGGATCAAAGACCTCTCTGACAAAGGAGGCCCAAACAAGATTGCTACCATATGTTGCCATAGGTACGGGAGTGAATGGTCTCCTTTGGGCGGAGAAGTGGCTTGATGCCAGGGTCGCGAGATCCAGACCCCTTTCTTCCGTCCTTCTCATGCAGAACCGGCCGGTGGTCGTTGACACCTATGTCAAGCTCAGAAGCAGGGGGGTATCTTCAAGATTTCGTGGAAGAGGTCAAATCCTTGATGGAACCATTCCCAAAGGTCGACATCAGAAATCTAGGGACCCATTCCTTGAAGACAGGGCTTTTGACAATGGCAGCAAGATCGACATCCATCAAGTTCAGCATGTCTGAAAGGAGAACCTTGGGCCATCACATCAAGCCTGGTGATCGTTCAGTGCTGACGTACAGTCGAGAGGCGTATACCAGTTTGTACGCCAAAATCTTGGCATGTTTTAGGGAAATACAGCTCGGAACCTTTCGTCCTGACTCGTCAGCCTTGGAAAGGATCATTGATGCAGCCGACACCATGGCCTCCGGGCTTCCCGCTCAGCAGGAAAACATCCCTCCTGAAGGAGAATGGGCAGATCCTACAGATCCTTGGGAGATCTCATCGGAATCTAGCGAAGAGGAACAAGCTCTCGTAGGAATCCTGGGATGCCATGGGGAATCTACCGTTAGGAAGCCATTCCCCGGGGGCCAAGAAGTGAGTTGCATAGTCCATCGAAAGAGCGGGATTGTACATGGAGTGCAATCCAATGGTGCCACGACCCTGTGTGGCAGGCATGTTTCCGACAACTACATTTCCTTGGAAAAAGCAGCCGTAGATGACATGGAATGTTGCATCCTATGCGGACGCCATTTGGGCAGCCTGGCCGAGTGAGTTAAAAAGGAGCATCAGGGCTTGATCAAATGTGTCAGGGTTGATTGAAATGTCATGTTAGATTGGTCAGTGGAACATGTCAACCAAAGCATGGAAAATGAGCAGTTGTGAGCAGATGTAGCCAGTGAATTAGGTGATCAACAGAGATCATGGGCCCTGGCTCGCAGCTGTACGGAGTGGTAACAGAACCCCCCTTTCATATCTATCGGCCATAGCAATGGCAAGGACTGCAACTGAAGTTTTTCTGGTTACAATTTGTGCCTGGTTGGAGCTTGATCGATCGATGACAACCGAGTTTCTGTACAAAGTCGAGGGGATGTCTGACTTCTTAGCGAAGGTCATCAAGCATATCGGTTTTTCTTGCATCACGGAGCACCTCACGACCGTGTGGGTTTTGTCAAGACGTGCCTTGTGTGTAATGCGAGGGGTCCCTGTAGAACACACGGAGAACATCACCATCGCCTCACTTGGCACTATTTGTCAGCGACCCAAAGGATTTCGTGCCTTACGAGAGTTAGACAGGACAACACTGACCCTTGAAATCGACATGGCATTGTCGGTGTTAGAGGAATGGATACTAGCGTGTCCTCCAGATGAGCCGCTCGAAGCTATCGTAGCCTTGACTCAAGAGACCCTAGCAGATATTCAAGCTATCATTGAAGCTCAAAGAGTCGATAACACGTTTAGAAGTTTCTTGGTTCAAATGATAGGTGACAAGAAATTATATTATATTATATTGTATTATATTATACTATACCTTTTGTCAATACATAGTGAACCTTTTAAACATATATAGACCCTCAACATTCCTGAATTTCAGTGCTGAACGCTCCATTAAGGAAGGAGCCCATGAATTTTCATCCATACAGGGTGGTGCCCCCATGGTTATAAATTGGTTTATGAACCCCATGAATACTAGTTCGATATATCACCAACAAAAACCAACCATAGTGAACTTGGAGTTTTTAATTTTGGCACCAACTTAGCTGTCGATTCCGACAACGGGGGCACCCCATTTTTTAGCTGTTCAAACCAGCAGAGGTCGGAGGTGGGTGAATCCCAAGGTGGCGGTTTCAGTTCATAAGATAAAATGGGGGGTACCCTCTGGTAATGGCTAACAGTTCGCGAACCGGAAAGATCCACCAGGCTATTAATGGGTAAATCAACTATTTCTATGGGCCACTTTCAATAGCTTTTTGTATGTTTACCAGTGGGTAATGGGGGCAATCCGGCGATGTCCTTTTCCCATTGTTTGGTCGATTAATAGAGGATGATAGATGGTATACCAGTTCCCGGCCCCTCTATTTTTACCAAAAGGACATTATTGGGGTAATCAAGTCAATTGGATGATTTAGGAATCTTTATAAGGGGTAGGTTATCCTTGTTAAAATCGGTTATCAACCTAACATGATTAATAACAACTATGGTTACCCCTATTCTTAATAACTGTTAATAGGATTTTCCATTATAACTATCCAGCTATTGGGGTACCCCCATATCAATGGAAACCCCCATATAACTAGCTAACTTGGTGTGCACATAACTCTACAACTGTTGGGTGCATGGTAGATCTATCAAACTACTTACCATGGTTTATAAACCAACTAACACCACGTTTGGGGGGCACCACCTTCTACTATACCACCATTATAAGCCAATTTCAGTACCATTAGCCATGATTCACCACTAAACATAACCACCACATATCCATCCTAATTAACAATAAATCATTAATCAATAATCGCTATAATTATGTTATATTCATACATGTTATACTGGTTGGTGGTTTCTAACATTTTCTGTTTTTCCATATATTGAGAATTTCATCATCCCAACTGACGAACTCATATTTTTCAGAGGGGTTGCTCAACCACCAACGAGTATAATATGTTATGTTTTCGTCATTCCTCGCCCCGAGGCCACTCATGGCCTTCCGGACGACGCCTTTCGGATCTTGCCCATGCCGCCGCCCATCAGTGGAGCCTCGTAACGGTGGAACCCGGGGAGATTTCCGATTTTTGTTTGCCAAAGGTGGAACTTCACCAAGAAACTGGGCGGAAAGGCTTCCCCTGATGGGTGATATGTTCATGGGATGTCAGAAAAAAAAATAGGGTTGAGTCCGATTGGCCATGATTTTGAAGCCGAAGTTTCTAATTTTAGTATTCAACTTGAAGTAAACAAAATCGAGTAACCTTAGTTCCTCCAAAAAAGTAGGAACTGTTTCGTCCAAAGAGCTCAAATTTTATGGAATGTTCATGACACTTGAGTCTTTGACTACTTTGGTTAAAGTGATTTTGGCAGTCTTACACTACTGAGTAGATTATTTGACTTAAAAGGAATGGAAACTAAAGTTTGAAATTCAGTTCCTAGTTTCGGTGTTGAACCTGGTCTCAGTTACATGCAAAAAAGATCACCCAGCAGCGTTTCGGTCAGAAATTCGCCGGGATTTTACCACGAAATTCGTTGGAATATGAAGGGCATGGGGATGTCACCACATATAGCCAAGCAAAATGATGAGTAGCCAAATTCCCCCAATGTTGTGACACCACTAACACCACCTGTTTTTTGCTTGAAACATCATATCCATCAACGATTCGCCGGCAAACTTCATGGCCCAAGTATCACCTCCCACTGAAAGACAAACGGCCATTTGGTTTTATATCATGCTTCGAAAAACCTAATTCGACTAAGCAATCTTTGATTGGTTTTCACAACCAAGGTGCCATCATGGATGTAGGGGAATCCTGATGTTACGGAGAGTGTTTCAGATCCGCATCAAATTGTCAATCTCTAGAGATTGCAAGCTGTTACTCTCTGGTTATGTCAAAATAGCTATTGAAAATGATCATTTATAGTTGGTTTACCGAACTTATAAATGGTGATTTTCTATAGCTATGTTAGTTTACCAGAGGCTAACATCCCAGAATCCTTTCGTGCGTCCAAAAAGGGACCATGATTTCACCCTGTGGGTCGCACAGCTTGAGCAGCAGGGTGCAGTGCCCATATAGTGCGCCAGAGCGGCAAGTCCAACTGGGCATGGCAAGAAAAGAAGACTAAGAAGAACTGGTTGGTGGTTTCAAACATTTTTTATGTTCCATTCAGTTGGGAATGTCATCACCCCAACTGACTTTCATATTTTTCCATGGTTTATGATACTAATACTGGTTGGTGCTTTGGAACCATGGAATTTTACGACTTTCCAGACTATTGGGAATGTCATCCCAACTGACGATTTGTCATATTTTTCAGAGGGGTGTTGATAACCACCAACCAGAGAAGAGTGAAGGGGATCGCGCCACCAGGTGGCTGAGCAGTGCCGAGTTTCTCGGTCACCTTGCCATTTTATCCCAATCCCAACAAACGCCTTTAAAGTCCCTATACATATATATATATATATATCTATCTATCTACCTATCTTTCTATCTATCTGTCTATCTACCTATCTATCTATCTACCTATCTATCTATCTGTCTGTCTATCTATCTATCTATCTATCTTTCTATCTATCTATCTATCTATCTATCTATTGATAATATCTCATATAGATAATTTATATATATATATAACTATCCCCTAATTATCCCATATGTTCATGGTCATACTACCTTTTGTTTGGTGATTGGTCCCCGCATTCCGACTTTTGTCCGAGGAGTGTTCTCCATCTCGCCCAACTCGGTGACCTACCTGAAGGACGGGATTTTTGAACGACGCGACTCGTGGAGGTTTCAACAGGTCGAAGTTTGGAATTTATGGGGCTTTATATGATTTTAGCAGGAATTAGTAGGGCTTAATAGGTTTTCTTGGGATTTGTAGGGGTTTATAGGGGATTAATGGGGGTTGGTATTTGACAGGTATTTATGAGTGGTTATACATTGGGCCCCAAAGATAGCTAACTTGGTGAACATAACAATAACTCTTGGGTTGATTAGGGGAAACATATATTCTATAATTAGATGAGGCTATCAGCCAACGAACACAACTAGGGAGGGCCGCTTTGTAGGGATATAATGTGGATATAACAGAGTTGAAGAGATGAGCAATGGAGGGGTTTAACTGATGAGGATTCGATTGGAATCAACGAAGATTTAGATTGGGATATCATGGGATGTGATGCTGAGCACTCTGGGAGATGGAAAATCACCATAATCATTATCAATAGTTAAATTGCGAGTAAATCGTCAATTGTTGTGCAAGTTTCCACAACAATGTTGAATTACCGGAGGGTATTGATATTTAAATAGAATTGTCCATAGTTTCGACATAAAACACATGTGTTTCTTACAAGTGAATCTGCAATTTATATGTTAGTTTCATGGAGGACCGCCAATAAAAATGGGAATTGTTCTTTATTCATCTTTATTCTTTGTTGCACAGTCAAGTGTGGCCCAAATACCAAAAAAACGGATAATGGACAGACATGGTGATGTAAGAATAAACACATGGATTTATAGCAACCCCAAAAAAGATGCAGACGACTGAAAGATCCTACTACTGTAAAACAAATGACATTTCCACCTGTTTTATTTTTTGGGGGGTTAAAGGTTACCAGGAACATTGCGGATTCAAGCAAAAACCATGGGGATGTAAGCGGCAGATGTGGGCATTTAAATGACAGAAGAGGGCATTAAGCTGACTCACATGGGGATTTAATCGACATGAATGGATACTTGGCCATGAACAGTCAAGACGTAAAATCCACCCAAAATCCAAACATAATCCCTTCAACATCTGCCAGAGTCAATTCGACCAAGCATAAGTCAGAGTCAAGTCAGACAATCTTACCATGTCAAGTCAGGTGTCAGTTTGTCAAACACTTCATGCCCGACGGTCAGCCGTCTGCAACTTCGTCAGCGACAGCGTCAGTGGCACTGCAGTTCCTGACCTCCAGGCAGTAGCCAATCCATGGCAGTGCTGGCAGCATGCAATTCATGCGCCCCAAAAGGACAACCAGAACTGGTTGGTGGTTTGGAACATTTTTACTTTGCCATATATTGGGAAGAATAATCCCAAGTGACGAACTCATATTTTTCAGAGGGGTTGAAACCACCAACCAGATTTGGTCAGCCACTTGCACCTTGGTTTCCTTTGTATAGTATTCTCTAGATATTTTTTTAAGACGCCACAGATCGTGAACTTACCTTGATCGCAATCCCAAATGATGTTATGAAAGTAAGTGATGAGGATCTAACGCTATGAGGACAAGTCGGTTGTCTGCCAATTGTTTCACCCTTAATTTTGCAAGGTCAAGCAATCTCCAAAATTGAAACCCAAATCATATGACATTTAGATACATGCATATTTGACGGCGAAATCCTATTTTGCTGTTGGTCCAATCCCTCATTCTGAATGTTGGTTGCACAGTCGGGTTCACTGAAATATAAACACCGTGCTGTTTCTTATGAGAATTTTGAGAATCCATCTTTTTAATGTTTACCCTTCAGTAATCAAACCTGGATATAGGATATACCGGAGCGAAGTGGAACACAATCACATGTCTAACCGGTTCAGCAGCGTTTTTCGCAGATGAATGTCCATGTGTGTCACTGTTAAATCATGTTTTTTTTTAAAGTGTTCGTGATCAAATCCGCATGTTCCCTTGCAAGATTTACATGTAAGTGATACTGTAAGTGTATAAGGATTGAATCCGGCATTTTTCACATCCAAAATCACATTACTGGTTGGTGGTTTGGAACATGAACTATATTTTTCCATATGCTGGGTATAATAATCCCAACTGACTTTCATTTTTCAGAGGGGTGGCGAAAAACCACCAACCAGTTTATATTATATAATATTATTTAACCCCATCATATAACCATCATATGAACCACTATTATTGGTATTATAACCACTATTATGATATAATCCCATTATTGATGATTACCCCATCATTGTTATCAACGAGGTACATAGTATATCACATGTTTGTTGAGCAATCCCACGTCTTCCATGAAAAAGTTGGCGCCATTGTTGGCTCATGCCAGGAGCATGGTAGCTCGATCAGCCAGGCGTTCGTTGTGGAATGGGTGTGTTTGGATCAGAGTGGGCTTCACCAACAGTAGGGATATCATGCGGATAGGAATTTATAGGTGGTTATAATATGAACCCATCATATAACCATCATATAACCACTACAACCACTATTATGGTGGTATAGGGATTTTTTTGGGACTACTGTAATAGGGTTCTATAGGTGAATCATTGGCATTTAGATTTAGAGGGGATTTTGCATAGGGATATAACGAGCAGAAAGTATAGAATTTACCCTGTGGTAATATTTTGTCAAGTGACCACGATAGGGGAATATATATATATATGATATCTATCCATCATTGTATTGAAGATATTTTTCAATAATGAGAATGCAATGGGAATCTATTGCGATACCCTCTGGTAAACAAACATAGCTATTGAAAATTGCCATAGAAATAGTTGATTTACCCATTAATAGCATGGTGATTTTCCATAGTTTTTTGTAACGTTTACCAGAGGGTAATAGAATGAACCTATCAAGAGTTTCTTTTGTCTATCCCGTGGTTTGAAGGGAGCCAAACATTGGGTGAACGATCTGAAATAACCATCCGTATTTGAGTGGGTTTGATGGAATGTTATTGGCAATACCGTAGTATATACTGCAGACATCTATAGACAGTATATGGTTCTATTCTATGTATGAACATTGACAGAAGGGTACCCTCTGGTAAACGTTACAAAAAACTATGGAAAATCACCATTTTTAATGGATAACTCCACTATTTCTCTGGCAATTTTCAATAGTTTGTTTACCAGAGGGTAAAGTTGATCATGGCTGTCTCTTCAGAAATCCATAGTCGACATAGAGACATTCACCATGGCTCGGGGCTATAGCAAAGCTGTGAAAATTTTAGCAATTATCCATTTGGTTATGACTAACAGTTCGCCATGGAAAGATCCACCATTTTTAAGAACGGTAAACCCAGGTAAACCATCTATTTCTATGGGCCATCTATATCATAATTATTTTCCATAATATATGGGATAATCCTTCCCATTGACGAACTCATATTTTTCAAGATGGTTAATGCCAGCAACCAGAATAATTTACAGATTCTGAAGATGATTCCTGAAAAATGGATGGAACTATAGGCAATTTTCCTGCGATTTACATGGAGAATGGGATTCAAAATGTTTGGTTATCCATATGGGACTACCCCGGTGGTGGAGCGCTAGGCTTTGAACATGGCGGCCTTGGAGCGCAAAGCCTTGGCGGAGAAGTCGGAGAAGTCGCCGCCTCGAAAAAAAACCGGTATAGCGTTCGCAGTTACGTGACCGGTGGGTGCATAGCAGTAATCAATGGCCATTTCAGGAACCAATTGATTGGAGGTATCTACCATATATAAGGCCTATTTTTTAGGCCTATGTAAGGGGATATACCCCCAAAATATGGCCTTATATGGTACAATACCTCCATTTTAGGATCCTGGAATTCCCATTGAAGTAATGATATGACATATTGATTACAGATACCCTCTGGTAAACTGACATAGCTATAGGAAATGACCAATTTATAGTAGATGAATAACTGGTTGGTTTGGAAGCATGGAATTTTATGACGCTTCATTCACTTGGGAATGTCATCATCCCAACTGAGGGGTGGCGAAAAACCACCAACCAGTTAAACCAAGCATTTTCTGCAGATTTGATGGGATAAGAATTGGATAAAACAGTTCAACGACTGATAGTTCAGCCATCTAACCATGGGGGTCAACCATCGTCAATGACGGGGTTAAGCAGGAAAAACATAGGGATTGAACCGCTACAATCAGCTGACATTTTGTTGGGTATCTGTGATAAGGCTCATTTTCCCCATAAAAAACTGCAAGTTTGGCTGTCCCTCGTTTCAGTATGAAAGCCCATTGTAACAAAGATATGAAACTGTTGATATACTCCATTATTATCACGTTCTTACTGGTGAAATCACCATAAAAAGCTCCATCCCCATGATTATGTTGGGAATCCGGTCGATAGCTAACTTGGTGAGTGACTAGATGAATTCGGGTATTTTGTGGATATAAACATTCGCACACACTAGACAAGAATGGATCATTATATGATCCGTCAGGAACTGAATCCTGAAACATGCAAACCAGCCTAGATTATTAGATTAATGCAGGTACGTTTACACGGGTCCCGGGGGGGTGTCTT
>Ga0126342_10010195_pt1 | contig 16810 bp, 15 predicted proteins | sample Cyp1metagenome_FD_92528 | JGI IMG/M metagenome (GOLD analysis project Ga0126342, IMG submission 92528) | Coral microbial communities from Lord Howe Island, Old Settlement Bay, Australia - Cyphastrea 1 metagenome | ecosystem: Host-associated > Invertebrates > Cnidaria > Coral ... | reverse complement strand
TACCATACATACCATACATACCATACATACCATACATACCATACATACCATACATACCATACATACCATACATACCATACATACCATACATACCATACATATATATACGTATTTATATATATATATATACATATGTATGTATATATATATATACATATTTATATACATATATATATATATATATTATATATATACATATCCCATTGTGGGGGGTGATCCACCTTGGTTTTCCCCCCCTTCCTTTAAGCGTGCAACTCATCCGTCTGAAAGAAGTCGCGGGCGCCCAGCGCCTCCACTCCCTCGGTGCAGCTGGTGCCTTTTCGCTCGGCCTCAAAGAGGAAATCCAGATGCCTCGGTGCAGCTCGACTCGTGGCTGGAGACACTTGAAATCCCACCAGCATCGCTGGTGCATGATGGGTGCTTCTTGTTTTTTTCGGGGGGTTCCAAACAAAAAAAAAGAATGGATCGATTTATTGATGTTTTTTATGAATTAGGTGTTTTCTTTCCGCGGTGTGACGAAGATGATGTATTTGTTCCGTCATTTCCGGGTGTCCAACTCTGAAATTTATTTTTGCGGATTGCAAAAATAAAACGGAAAGTGGAGAGATTGCATTGGAAGATATTGGAAGACTATAGTGTAGGGTGATCCTTCTGCAGTTTTGATTTTGAGGATTGGTTGTTAGTTCCAAAAATGTCGCTTCAACATGGTTCAACCACCGACTGCGGTGATTCAAACTAGAAGGGATGCAGATGGAAGATTGTGAAGCCACAGAAATGCTGGCCATGACAGCAACTTTTACCCTTCAACTATCGGCTTGGCCTCCGATGTTCGTGTGACGACCGTGGATGTCACCCGTCGGACATGTCCTCTTATAATGTTGGGAAAGCATTAGTGAACCATCCCCCGTTTTACCATTAATGGGTGGTATAAAGCATCAATTTCTATGGGTGGTTTACCATTGCTTTGCCCACATCGTAACCATTTCAATTTGCTAAGCAATGGGAAGGTCTTATCCTACAATGAGCATGAGCTCTCCGAACATTTGGTGCTTCGGAACATGCGTGATATCCCCACGATCAATGGCTCAAACATGGCCAGCTGGGAAATCCCCCCGAAAAAAATATTGGGTGGATGTTCCGTGGCCACCGAAACATAAAACCGGATGGTAAGGGAAAAATCATCATGTTTTATGTATAGAATAACACTGGTTGGTGGTTTTTGGCCACTCCTCGGAAAAATATATGGAGTTAGTTCGTCAGTTGGGATGATGACATTCCCAATATATCAAAAGTCATAAAATTCATGTTCCAAACCACCAACCAGTGATTATTAACCATTATTAACCATCATTAACCACCAACCAGGTCACATCTTTGCTGGTGAAGCACCTGCCCATCAAAATCAGCTCCGGCTCCCCAACTTTCCCTCCCCAACTGGCCCAAGTTGCTTTGGCAGCACGGCAGCAGCTATCTCCTTGGATGATTCAATGCTTTGAAGGCACATAGCGATTGAAACCATGGGATTACCCAACCTGGTTATGTCAACAGTTTGCTATTGAAGCCATGGCCCAGTCGAAATAGTGAGTTTTCCCATTAAAAAGGATGATTTTCCAGTTCGTTATGTAAACGTTTACCAGAGGGTATATGATTAAATCCTTGTGTAAAAACCATGAAACCTAGCCGTCATCCTGCAAGTTTTCTCTCCAAAAATGTCGATAAAAAACCGACAGCCACATGGGATTTTTTTTTCGGATGGACCTCAGCAATGGCGCCAAGATGCGACCCATCATGGTAAAACAGCAGATGGGTTAAGCCCGGACAAAAATCATGGTAAAACAGCTGGTGAATAATGTTAATGTTGGTTAATGATGGTTAATAATGGTTAATCATGGTAAAACAGCTGGTTTTTATCCAACATCTTGGGACCCTGGATTTTCATACTGGGACGGTTGGTGACATCTATCCGTCCAAGGATATCCAAAAATGGATTATCTCCCAAAAAAAAAAACTTGCCCAGAAAAGGCCATTTCAATTGCTGGATTGAAGATCGATTTGTTTTTTCCATATGGCTCTGTCTGAAAATGGAGCATACCCTCGGCCAGTTGAATCGGAAAGTGGGGTTCTCAACATTTCTCAACTATCTTAAATTTGGTGCTACAAAAACCATAAAGGTGAGCTGAAGCATCAGGATATCATCAGGATATCTCAGTTGTTCATGGCTTTTAAATACCACATCATTTTCATGTTCCATGTAAGTCAGCTTCTCTGTCTTTAAATCCATATCCTATCCCCATAGTTGTCATGTTCGATTGCCATATGGGGGGTTCACAAAAAAAAAAAAACGGGTTTTTAAAACCATGGAATTTGTTCCAAATCCAAAGCTCCGGCATCTTGGCCACATGTTGTTCCTCTTGTGCCCTGCTTGAGGCCAACCTCCTTACCGTTTGCTTCCGTGGCGAAGACTGCACGTTCAACCGCAGCTTGGGCGGCGCCACATCGTTGCGGGCACGGTGCACCGTGTCCACGCGCCGGGGGGAAGGTGCTGGGTCCAAGGCATCCCTTAGGGAGGCAGGAATCCGCAGGAAGGAGGGTAAAAATGGGTCCAAAGCCTCAAAGTTCGGCGAGATGGGAGATTCCATGGCTGTAAAAGAAAAAATAAAGTGGTAGATAAATGCTACAGTTTTGTGGAGTTGAAAGGATGAACAATTGATGCACAAATTGAATTCTAAGATTTAAGTGACGGATTTTGAACGAAGCTATTGACTGCAACTTACGCCCTTTATGATATTCGCTGTTTTTGTACGACTCGACGATTCGACATGTTTCAAAAAGCGTTGCCACTCGTGGCCACCCCTTCAGGGTGGCCTTGAGCCACTTGTTTGAGAAACCGGGATCCAGCAAAAATGGAGGGGTTGAAACCAGCAACATATTTTGGATGTTACGGGAATTTAACATTCAAAATTAGTTTAAAATGGTGATCAAACGAGGACTTCGTCGGACTTGATGATCCAAGAATTGGGATTTCATGGAGATTTATATCTTGAGGGTTTCACGCATGCTTCCAAGCACTGGCACCACGAGGGTGGCAAGATGGTGTCTGGACGCCAGACATTCAATAGAACAAGCTAAAATAATGATTGCAGCTGCGAAGTTTACCCTCCGGTCATCAAACGTGGCAACATGTGTCCCCGGAAGATCCCCCATGTATACATGATTTGCCCATTGCAACTACAATGTTTTTGGTGAATTTCCCAGCCATGTTTGATTATCAGAGGGTAGCTGCGAAGGTTGCCAAATTTTCGCATGAAACATGACAAAGACCTCTGCATGGCTGCATGGCTGCACCAAACAAAGGCTCTGGTCTAGAAGCAGCAGACTGCTGGTGCTTCTTTTTTGTGGTGCAAGTTTGTTTTGCTAACAAGTTTCCCAGCGTTCCTTCACTGTGAGATAGTTCAGAATATACTGGGGATACGGGGGAGAACTATGGATAACTGCTTGATACTGGGAGGATAATCCCACAAATTGTAAGGCCTATATCAACACGCAGCCAGGGCAGACCCCCCACAATTCTGCTGGGTCCGTGCGAACTACCCTAAACCTAAACCGATTGGATTTATACAAATCTCCAGTTTCCATGGTATGTTTCTTAAGTATTCCCCAGAGATTTTCGAAGATTTTGCCTGGCGATACATGTCAGTTAACAAACCCAAGGATTTCCACAAAAAACCAATCGCAACCCCAAATCATACACCCTGACTTTCACCAAAAATTGGTAAACTCCCCAGTAATCAACTGGGGCTTCTTATTCCTGGGTGAATATGATCCAATTTATCTAAAAAATCTCGAAAAAACTTGATGCTACTGCCAGTCTTTTCCGCTTCGGGCGTTTCACTGCGTTTCACTGTCTTGCTGAAACGCCTTGGTCTCCGTGACGTTGGGAGGATCAAAGAGAGATCTTTAGATTTCAGGAGTTTGTTTCTCTTCGGTCGTGAATCCCCCCATTTTGGATGTTGGAATAGATATGTTTCGTGTTTCGTGTCTTTTCTATTTTTGTTGTTCCATCACACAGAGGTCTCTGTCGTTTTCGTCACAAAGATCACCATCACTGAAAAGCTTTGACCAAGGTTGAAGCACTGTTTAGTCAGTAAGAGGTGATACGGTATGGCCACCCAAGGTTTACATGTCCCATAACGGGGGTAATCCCATTTGGATGTGTCTCAAGGTTTGGAAACCCCCAAATCCGTTCAAAAAAAGCACTTTCCCCAGCAAAATTGCCACAAAAGGTCGTAAAATCTTTCACCCTCAATCAAGCGCTGGGAAATCCCGGAAAATGGAGCTTTGAGTGGGAAACTCAAAGCTAAAAACAGCTGGGATTTTCCAACCACGTGGCTGGAGGGAAAGTTTCCCTCACGTCCAAGCTACTGATTCCTCCAACGCCCAGCACCTCATTGAATCTCTGGGTCCTTGGATTGGAGCGAAACCTCCCACGGTGAAGTGAAAAAAACGAGTGTCACAGCCATGTGGGATTAGTGAATGGGTTATATGGGGATTTCCTCAGTCATGGGTGTACCATGGTGTACCCCTAAATCCACGTAGGATTTTCCATAAGCTATGAAAACCCCCATATCAGTGATGCCCCATGTTCATTTTGGACCCACCAAAGCTGGAAATGAAGTCCGGTGCTTTCCGTGGAACACACAAAAATCCTCAGGAATCTTCATGGGATTCAGCCCAAAGCTCAGGCTTTATGAAATTGTTAGCCACCCACAAGCGCTTGTAAGGGCTTTTTTCTCAAGCATCTATTGGGTGGTCATCTGACGGAAGGTCTCAGAAGGAACTCTTATCGGACAAGACTCCAAATTCATACCCTCTGGTAATTTAACATAACTATGGAAAATCACCATTTTTAATGGGAAAATCAACTATTAATGGCCATGTTCAATAGCTATGTTAAATTACCAGAGGGTAACCCCCAAACGCCAATCAACCCTTGTGTATAGCTTTCACGGATTATATGGCAATGGCTCATGGCACCCTGGTACCTCTGGTGAAGCCCAAAATATCAAAATAGCGAACAGATTTATGGATGTTCATCTCACTAAACATGGATGATAATAGGTGTTGACCCATCCCCATGTCAGACATGTCATAAATTTGAGCCCCGTCACATACTTCTTCAGCATGTCCATGATCTCTGAATTGTAGACCTGGATGAACCGCTCAGTTGGGCTCCAGCCGTGTAACAAGTGTTGCTCGAGGGACCACAAAAAATTGGCGGGGGGTCCCAAAATTTCAGCACCGATGATCCAAGCCATCAGACTTTAGAATTGAAACCCAAGATGACTTCGGGGACCCCATAGGAAACATCCATATGTTGGTATTGTTTGATTTCCACTACATGGAACCAACTCAATACTCTCAAACAAAATGTTGATGGGGCCTGAAGCAACATGGTTTTTCGGACTACTGATCATGACAATTCTCAAAGGTTGATCCACTAAATGGGCATTAAGCCAATAAAAATGCTGGTTTCATTGGATGTTAATACTTAATAGGGATAATTGGATACTTGATCAGCAATATGAAACTTGGCTGTGTCTGAAAATGGAGGCCCGAGTCTACCCGTTTATGGCATCTTTTTCTTGGGAGAATGGTTGATTCACAAGTGGATACAACTGGGTACCCAATTTTCGGACAAACCCAAATGAAATCATGTTTTTAGAGTGTACGTGTATACAGTATATATTCCAAGTTGTGGATTACAGGATCATACCTTGGAAAAATGGCCGGAATCTTCAGCACAAATGAAAAAAGGATATGGTCAAGTCGTAGCAAAAAAACATGACCAGCTGGTTATGACTAACATAGCCATGGTATAGATGGCCCATAGAAATAGATGATTGACCTATTAAAATGGTGATTTTCCATGGCGAATTGTTAGTCATAGCCAGATGGTAAAATCCATGAAACATCCATTTTAAATTCCCAAGAAAAATCATCAAACTCGCCACCATATGCTAAGTCACTAAGTCCAACAAAGTCCCAAAACCGAGATTTCCAATGAACATCACCAGTGTCCCTTGGGCCGCCGGCATTTGCCAGGTATTTCACATTGCTGTAACCTGGCTGTTAATGTTTGTCGGGACCTTCGTGCGTCCAAAAAAAGGTTCCGGAGGTAAAAAAAAACGATCTATTTGAAGTCTATTTCTCTATCTATTTCTCCATCTATCTGTCTATCTATTTGTCTTTCTATCTGTTTCTTTCTTTTTCGTTCTTTCCAAATTCTTGCTTTTCGTTATAATTTATCCAGCGTCAGACCTTGAATCTGTCCCCAAATCGATTCAGAACTGGTTCCTCCAAGCCGCCTTGTCTCGGCATGTCAAATCCACAGGTTGGGAAACTTTTGAAACCCATGGTCCCATTTTGATGATCAAAAGCTCGAGTCATGGTCCCATCAAGTCTTCGTGATTTAGAGTATACAAAAACATCGAATACAGTGAAAAAGTTCTTTGTGAAAATCAAACAACGTTGCTTCGATCCACCATGTTGGTTCTGTGAAAAACATGTCTTTTGATACCCAAAGCTTTGGCCCCATGACGACATACATACCCTATAAAGATCTCCATACAGCTCCTAAAAATTGGATGGATATATACAAAAATATCAGGGTTGCTCCCCAACGCACCAAAAATGCAGGTTATCACATGTTTTAAGTTCACCTCCTTGTGGTTATCAGCAAAACCAGCAGTGGGTCGAAGCAACCTTCAATGGGCTTTCCACCTCTATGTAAACGTTTACCAGAGGGTATACATTAATACCATCTGGTTATGACTAACAGTTCGCCATGGAAAATCACCATTTTAATAGGTCAATCATCTATTTCTATGGGCCATCTATACCATGGCTATGTTAGTCATAACCAGAGGGTAGATCCAATTATATCACACTCTTGGTCAAACATCCCGACTAACTACAAATAACCATGGAGAATCCCCTTAATGACTTCCACCAAACCATTGTGAAATCTACCAGATTGATCAGTTACCTATCATGCCATGCATCCCAAGATATCACCATTTGAGCCATGAAAAATGCCCCTATCCCATTCTGGGTAGTAATAATCACCAATAACCCAAGTAGTATTACTCCCTATAACAATCAATCAACAGGGGTATCTTTACTGCCTCATTTATCATACCATGAAAAACTATTGATTGTACAAAGTGGTGCCCCCCCGGCTGTGTTCGTGGGTTTATAACCCCCATTAAGTAGTTCAATATATCTACTATAAACCCAAGTGAAACTGGAGTTACCTTCACCAACTTTTCGATTCCAACCTGGGGCACCACCTTGTCGGAACTCCCAATATTTCACGATTTATCATACCATGTTTCTACCGTTTAACTATAGTTGAATTGAAAATGGACCGCTCATATACCATTTAACTATAGTTAACTATAGTATTTCACCATTTTTCATACCATTTATCATTTATCATACCATGTTTCATTGATTTTTCTACAATTTAACTATTGAAAAAATGGTATGACCTATAGTTAACTATGTTTAACTATAGTTCACCAATTTTTTCCAGCATTTTACTTTTCTGCATTTATCTACCATTGGAAAAATTGGTGACCCCCCCAAAAAAAAGCCCCGAGTTCCGAAACGCGGGTCCAAAAAAACGACAGAGCGACAGTGCGAGAGCACTTCGATGCGATCGTCCGTGATCTTGTCGCCTTCACCTGGTGCGGCTGGGAGGGGGATGGAACCAACTATAAGAACCAGCAATGATATGATATGTCTATAAATATATTATAACATATAGCATATGACATATAAGATCTGATTTCCCGGAATCTGACAAAAAGCCAACTTTAGAGACTGAAAGCGACTAGATTTAAGCATCAGAAATTCGTGATTTAAGCGTCAAACATGGGATAGAAACATGCAAAATGAATTCTTGAAGCTGGTTTGTTCCAACGCCCTTCTCGCATTCTATGACCCAAAATCAACGAAAAAAAGGTGCTCACCCTGAATTCAATGGAGATTGACACCCATGCTTTGGGTTGAGGGGCGGCAAGCCCAAGTCATCCAACCCCCTGAAAGGATGCCATCATAGTCACATCCAAGTCCGATGAGAAAATAGCGTTCAAAGGGTTGATCAGCTAAGCGGCCTTTTCCAGAAACCCCAAAATCAACATTCAAGGCCTAAGATGTGGACATTCCAGATCTGAAAATAAGGTACCTCAAAATCTGATAGTTTGTTGTCATTTTCCCATTTAAAAGGACTATTTTGGGGTATTTTCAGACACAGCCATATTTTCTGGGGAAACCACGCTTGCAAAGTTGTGTGGTTGGTCCCAATTCACCTACATGAATCTCCATCGGCAGCATCGACCATATCTGAGAAGCGAGCACCAAGACAGTCAAGTTCAAATTCTTCATGAAAATCCAACTTCATGCATGTTCTTTCATTTCCCCATCACAATAGATTTTCCACCGCCAACAACTTGCTGATTCTAACAAGTTTTCCCGCTTCGAAAAACCTCGAAAGTGACACTTCAACAGACATTGTGACATGTTCCCTTACCCTCTGGTAATTTAACGTAGCTATTGAAAATGGCCATAGAAATAGTGGATTTTCCCATTAATAGCATGGTGATTTTCCAGTTCGCTATGTAACAAATTACCAGGTTGGGTAAGTTTTCCAGCTGCAGATCCAAGTGGCCCTTAATGAGCGTGTTGATGAACTTCAAGCGTTGCGAGTAATGGGACCGCGGCCTCGAAACCATGGTGATGTTTTTTCGTGAATCTCCACATCGTTGGGACCAGCCCGTTCTATGGGGTGTTTGATATGAATGGGTGATGGGATTAGATTTTGGGGTTCATAAGCACCGAGTTTAATGAGCATAATTTGGGAGTAGTGTGGATTTCAGCAACATAGTTTTCTATTTCATGTCGGAAAGCCTGGCTGTCAGAAACCTAGCATTGGGGGATGGTGGAAAATATCACCCATTTTCAAATGGTGATGACCTGGGGATGGCTGGGACGGCTTTGGATTTACCAAATGTGAACTGGATTGATATGGATGATTCATGTATATTCATGTCACCTTCGTTGGGATTTTCTGTCACCTCTTGTGGACCTTGATACTAATAGTTACGGACTGGATGGGCCAGCGAAATCCGATAAACCACCAAAAGGATGGTTGAAACCCAAACAAAATAATGGGATGTTTACCACCTATCAACTGGTGCAGGATTTCGCAACCATCCACAGTATGTCCTGGAAGGCTGCCGCAATCATCCAGCGAACCAAACTTCGATGTTCCATGAAAGTTCGCTGGTAATCGTGGTACCTTTCCGCTTAAACCATCCTGGGTAGACACTAGATGTTAACTCAGGATTGATAAACCTCTGGATGATGAAAATCGAGAGGTACCATTTCACCAAGAGATTGACACAACCAGTTCCAGGTTGATTCCCAAAAAATGTTTGTCCCGCCATGGAGTAGGGGCCCTTGGTGCTTTCCATCTGTTTTTGCTGGGAAAAATCCGATGGTTGTCCCCTTGGGGCTAATCCACTCACACCTTGGCCTGAAAAAAAATGAGGGTACAAATACGCGAGCACCAGTGGCTCAGGGGTCTGAAGCTTCAATTGTAGACACCACACACCTTCAGCATATAGGAATGAACCCCACTATCCTGCTCCGCATCATCAAATCATCTCATGAAATCATCTTGATGAGATAGACCTGTTGGTTATATCCATGTTTTGGATGGTTACAACCAACCAAGGTTCGTTGATAAACCCCCGCATTTTCGTCTCCAACCTCATCATTTGGCTTTGTCTTCAAAACAGGTTCCAAGATTTCATGGTCAATCCTATTGTTCTCCAAAAAAACACATGAGAATTTCATGGTCCAGCAGCATTTTCCCATTGAAATAGCCATCAAAACAGGACCAAAAACCACCAGGCCCCTGGGCTCCCACTCCCACTGGGCTCCCACTGGGCTCCCCAGCTCTTCAGGCCGTCTGCGGGCGTAGCTCTTAGTGAAGTCAACCGAGAAGTCGGACATGGCTCGTTTGGACTTTTTTTTGCAGAAAATGGCCAGAAATTTGTGGTGGATCCCCCAGGATGTTAGAAGTTCTGGCGTCTCTATGATTTTGGTCATGCACCACTGTACCAGGTTGAACCCCCCTTATATAAGTGGAAGGGGATAATCCATATCACTGAAAATGACCTTAATTTTGCGAATGCTATCCCATTGTTTTTCGCCACAACCATCTGGTTTTCCACAGTTTTCCAGCAACGGTTTGGCCCGGTGTCGAATCCCTCCTTTCTGAATGATCAAAATGCAGCTGCGATCATGGCATGTCATCGAAATTTCAGTGTCGAATCCCACGGCGCTGACCTGGAGACTTCACCTACTGATGATCATGAAGCCTCAATTCCCAGCACACACCGCACCGCGGTGCACGGGGGGATGGGATGAACCTGCAGAATGTCCAAGCAAATCTCACCATTGTTGTAGATGTTGGGGTGGAACATCTGCGACGGAGTGCGGAAAAAGGGCGCGCAAAAGAGAGGTGATGGCCCTATTGGGTTGGGCCAAGGTGATAAGGGAATGACTACCAACAATGAGAGGCGTTTGGTCATCTTGAAAAAAAACGGATTGCAACTATGAAGATTCCCCATATCATTTTTGGATGACTTTCGGTGAATTTAGATGTCTTGTCTTGAGAAGGGTTGCTGTATATAATCTAAAAATTCGAATAGCAACAACATTATCCAGCATCCATCAACTTACAACATCGCTTCAAATGCATTGCCGCAAGGACTTCGCCGTCTGAAACTCCGAAAAGATGTCCTTTCGGGAAGATCGAGTGGTGCCAATTTGCTCCATTTCTTCATAGTAACTGAACATACCACTCTTTTTTGAAGCAAATACTTGATTTTAAAAAGCAACAAATAGTATATATTCTTATCATAGAATTTCGAACAGCTACAAATAGTATTGTTACCATAGAATCATACGTCTGAATAATTACAATTCACTAACCTGAAAAGTTCGGCGATGACAAAACCTTGGAGGATCATCCAAAAAAAATCCTTATTTTAACCAAGGTTTCACCAAAGTCCCCTACCAAGGTTCTTAAAACCAAGGTTATTCTAACCTAGATTAACCTAGGTTAGAATAGTCCCCTACCTGGTTTTAATAGGTTTTAATAACCTTCTGTGGATTATCCCATTTGAAACTGCTACAGTTTCACTAACCCCACGGAGCCGCGGAGCCGGCCTTCGTGAGAAATTTCACATGTGGCGCCTTCGTGGGAAACTCTTCGGTGAAACTCACCTGCCACGGATCCACGGTGGGAACTAAGAAAAATGAAGATAGATAGAGTGTCCATTGATGTTAAATGTCCATCAATGTCCATCAATGTCTATCAACGTCCATTTTTTTAACATCAGATGGACAATGAGTGAAACTCCATCAAATGTATAAAAATGTGACATTGATGGAGTCCACTTAACCAATTAAAAAATATTAGAAAAATGATGATAAAACGTAAAAATGAGGCATGGATAGGAATGGATGTGATTCTATTTGGTAGTTTGACAAAAAAACATTGTTCTCAGTGTTCAATATCAACTATGGGTATATAAATCCTGATGTTGTTCCTGTCAATTCTGTGACATAGGTTTCGGCATTGGGAGTTTCCATCGTCAAGGGGATGTGAAACTTAGGAACGGGCAGAAACTGGGGACTTCTCTCAATGAGAGAAATGGGGCCAAACGGCAGTAAGATGGCTGACACTTCGGACACCAAGAGATGGTTGTGGGCAGAAAAGGGACAAGTTCGTGGATCTCAGGCCACATCAGCAAGCCACGACCAGTTTCAAGCCAATCGAGTACTGATTTTTTTTGAGAGCGGAATTCTTGATCCTAGGGCATCAAAGAAAAACATTGAACGTTTGATTCAAAGAAATCCTTTCTACTGACTTCTAGGTTCATGGATCTAGTTCGTGCATCTTACTGAGTTGTGATTACAATTCCTCTTAAACTCAAAAAATTACCATGGGGTATCTCCCATATGATGGGCGGGGTTCACCCGTCACCATGGAGGGTGCAATCTGCAAACATCACCACCCAGACCATCCACTTTTGTGGGTCGGAGATGGGAGCGCATCGCCTCGAGCTGGAAAGTGCCGCCCTCCCAGGGAGTGTCATCCTCAGGCGAAGGGCCTCCGTGCCATCCCACCAACCTGCCTCGTTGAATCATTTTCATCAAGCATCTATGCTGGTGATGACCGTGAAAAATGTGAAAACACGCCAACGAAAATAAGACAAACCCCAAAATTTCATGCTGCAAACTTGATGTTCCACAGAAAAATCGCCCGAAATTTCAGGGCCCATTTCCCACTTTTGGTACCAAACGCACATCAAGGTTTTGCGTCAACACCTGGCCGCCCCAAGGGGGCCCAAGGGGGCCCTGTGGTCCCAAACCGGTCCGAACATCACGGCTGTCCATTTCATGATGTCGTCCTTCAAAGGAGATGCACTGATGCCTGCGCGTGGTTAGCGTGGCCCTAAGTGTGTCTGGAACTTGGGGGTCCGTGATGCAAATTAGGAAAAAGATTGCAAACGGTGGGATTTGGGAATCCAATGTCTTCAATTCTTCAATCAAACTTAATTAGAATTGGTGCCTGTTGTTAAGTGCTACCCATACCCATGCCCATACCCATAATAATAAAGCAGTATCAATAGCCACATGCAAATAATGAAAAGAAAGTGGGAGGCAGACAGCGCATTCTACTACGCAGTGTCAAGAGCCAACACGTCGCTAAGCAGCAGCACGGTGCGCAAATAACAGGTGCCTGTGCCTGTGGGAGCGGTGAGCGCGCCCGATTTAAAGCTAGCAAGCGCCCATAGATGGTTGTCCTTGAGGCTATGGGTCAAGGCCCGGTAACCTTGGTGGGGGCCTTGACCCAAAGCCATATAAGTTGTCAATTGATGTCTCCCCCCGAAATATGCACCTCAAGGCGCTAAATTTTCGTGGTCTGGACTCTTGTGTCATGGGCTTGGCACAGCAGGCGTACAAAAATTGTGAGCAGATAAATGGACATCTCCAGTTTGTGTCTGTCAAATGCGAGTCCTTGCCCGCTGAATACCTATGGCCTGTGGGAACATTTTAGTGGGATGAATGATCCACTTCAAATGAGCAATGCTCAAAACCCGCAGTGTCATTGCATTTGATCCTGATTGGTTTGAAACGGGATTCGCAGTTCATGAGTTGTGATAATGCCTACTATAAAGAGGATAGCATGACGCCCTGTGATATCTGTGATCATCAACCAACAGGGGTTGAACACAGCCACTGGGTGACAGGCTTAGACCGAATCCGGATGCTCATCCCCTTATGCCATGGCCATAGGTATTGATCCATTCCAAATATCAAGTTGGAAAGCAAAAACTATAGATTCCTATAGATATGCAAAAATAAACACGGACTCCGATATCTTTTATTCATGTGCGCATACAACTGTTTGAAATGGCTTGGATGGTGCCATGGCAATGCTACGTAGATGGTTTTTTACCGACTCCCCGATTCTTGCCGTTTTGGCCGGGGTTGTATACCTGAATTGGCAGGGGTTCCAGTCTATCATGGACCGTAGGATTTCGATGGATAAATCGATGGGTTTTCTGTGCAAAAAACAATCCTTCTTAGAGGATCATCCCACTTGGTAAGTGGTAACTGGGGGATGATCCTCCAGGCTCTCAACAAACTGCAGGACCAGAATCAGCAGTGAAACAAGCTTCCCAGTGCGGATTTTCATGACACACATGGATTGGGCGTTTCTGTTGGTTTAAATCGATGCCTTCTGAGTATGCTATCATTTGTCGCTAAAATTCGCAGCCAGGCCGAAAAAAACAAATTTTGGGGTGGGGTTTACCCCTCCAGCAACCTAAGATAGTATGGAAATCCATCGGGTTTCCCTCGCACACGACCTACATTTAGAAACTGAAACTGGGGCCCTTGCGAGGTGCGGCCATGCCCACGCCAATAAAATATGATATAGAAAATGATGAAATGAAGCAACCAATATGATGTTGTGAGATATAGTTGAGAACTATATGACTATATGATATGAAATATAGTATATATTAGTATGTCATAATATAAAAAAGAAAGTTAATGGGTACATGGTATACGGCATACCGATGGGCAAAGTTGGCGAGCTGGGAAATCCAGCGATTTTTCCCAGAGAAGTCAGGCGCTGTAGAACATCATGTGAAAACGCAGAAAACGTGCTGTAAACATGGGAAAAACACTGCCTTTCTTCAAGATCTTATTTTTCTGATCTTGGGTACAACATACAGGATCCCTTTTTTGGTATGAACATGTGTATATAGAATTGACATATTGTATTTTGCACGTAGAAACTTTGACTCCACCAAACTGGGAACATAAATTCCATTCGCACCTGCTAGGGTGGAAACCAATCAACGAACTATCTACATACGGGTTGCAATCCTCAAACCCACCCAATTTTGACAGCTGTGGTAGAAAACCATCACTTTCTGGGTACAAAACATGACATGACCATACATGACCCATATTCTAACAGAAACTTCACATTCACACACTCCTAACACAACGAATACCACATGGGGTCATCATTTTTCGCAGTGGTTTCACTTCGTCTTGGCGCACATCCATAGCCGTTTTGACAGCTAACGGCAGTGATTCTGTTCTAGAAATGGATCAAAGACCTTGCCGCCATCAATGTGACCTCAAAGGTGTCATCAATGTGACCATCAAATCGGATGCCGCCTTGTGGGGGATCTGATTGCAGTTTCTTCAGATCTCTCATCAACCTGGCGACGCCAAAGATGGTGTGCCCCATTGTTGCAACAAAGTCAGCCATTTCACGGACCTCACTTGGAGCTACCTACCACCTTAATATAGGTCTACGAGCGATGTAAGGCCTTTTTTCCCATAAAATATGGCCTTCTATCCCATCTTGGAGCACAGGCCTCCGTCGCGCTACAGTCGTCATGACCGCAGTAGGTTCCACGGGGTTCGGTCCCCACGGCGGTCAGCCTTTCGGAAAGGTGACCGGTTGATGGGTACAAAGGGCACTTGAAGCACCAAAAATAGGGGATGGCAGCGGTTCATGATTCGTTACATGAGGGGATTTAAAGCAACAACGGGGATGCTGCACCTTGGGTTCATTGCCATCCCATCAACCAACCTATGTGAATCACCCAACCATTCTGGGTTGCTCCCAACACCTCAAATACAAGGAGGGTGAATTGGGCAAATGAAAAATAAAATATGGTAAAATTACCCATTTACCCAACTTGTGGTTGTCATTTACCTGCAGGTAGTTTGAAGCAACCCTTTTGAAGGAAAGAATTGCTGTCCAATCCCCTTGAATGGCAAGGTATATGTTTGTTGCAAGGATGGTCAATTTCCCTGTCTTTTTCACCATCCAAGGTTCCCCGCATGCCTGCAAATACAAGCAGCCAGGTGCAAGGATGCAACGAAAATTCGGGGGAAATTTGATATGTTTCAACTATTTCGTATGTTGTCATTTGAGGAAGATCCAATATGTTGTTGTTTTTTTGTGAATCATGTTTTTGTATTTGGGACTATTTGAGATTTTCTCAGACGATGTGGAAAGGTCGTGGAAAAAACAAACAAACATGACTTTGAAAATTACCTCGTTTTCGGCAAGTTTGTCTCAATTTGTTGGGGGTCTCCAACGTTTCAAACGGATGTTCAAACACAATTTTGTTGCAACGCGTGCGGGGAAAAACATACACACAGCGTGAATCACAACTATGGCCTACCGAGTCCTCCACATTTTTACTTGTTTTTTTTGGAAGTATCCCCAAAGTTACTACTATTTGCACATAATCGACCAATGTGGTTCGATGTGGTCATAGTCGCATTGACGCTCAAACGGCTCCAAATGCAAACACGAATGTTGCACCAAACCTCGCAACATCGTCATGTTCCTCCTCCTCCTCCTCATAATCATCATCATCATCATCATCACCACCACCACCACCACCATAATCATCATCATCGTCGATATCGTCATTCATCGTCATTCTCTTCATCGTCGTCGGCGGCATCGTCATCATCATCGCATTCAAAGATTGAAGCCCTGAAAGGGAATCATGTTTGCTCAACATGAAAACTCAGCATTTTTTTTGCTGCTTGTGGCAAAGGTCTGCCGCAGTTCACCGGACAGGCCCCAGGAAACGAAATCCTTTGTAAACGACAATGAATAAACATGGTTGTACATGAAATCAACTACTGTAATCCAATTATAAACAGGACAAACCAACCTATGGTTTTTTTTTGTTGCTAGCTCACTTCCAAATGGGAGTCTAACAATCAGAATGATGTGTACATGTAAATGAATATCATATCTCAGTGATAATCAAGTGTATCACTGTTATACCTTTTGGTAGATGGTCTAACCACCTGAGTCAGGGACTTCATCACCAAAAATACCAACTGCTCACGTTTCGTGGCAAGGACAAGTGGGCTGGTCGGCTCAAAGGCGTCAGCCCTGCGATGGGAAATCCACTGGCCCTGCCTTTTCTGGGCATTCTAGACTTGTCGGGGGCCACCACAAACATCGAAATGGAGAATATATGGTTTAGAATTGAGAAGCCTTTCTTTCGCCCTTACGTGTTGACTGGATCATCTCCCGGGGGAGTTCGTTGAATCCCCTTGACAGCATGAAAATGGAGAACAAATTTCTGGAGAGCAGAGGTGGTCCCGGCTG
>Ga0126342_10010194_pt1 | contig 16810 bp, 18 predicted proteins | sample Cyp1metagenome_FD_92528 | JGI IMG/M metagenome (GOLD analysis project Ga0126342, IMG submission 92528) | Coral microbial communities from Lord Howe Island, Old Settlement Bay, Australia - Cyphastrea 1 metagenome | ecosystem: Host-associated > Invertebrates > Cnidaria > Coral ... | reverse complement strand
AGAGAAGCAGGAAAAGCAGGAAAAGCAGGAAAAGCAGGAAAAGCAGGAAAAGCAGGAAAAGCAGGAAAAGCAGGAAAGCAGAGAAGCAGGAAAAGCAGGAAAGCAGAGAAGCAGGAAAAGCAGGAATCCAAAATAATTCCTAAACCTGATCAAAAAAAAAATCCTAAAATAATTAGCCCTCCCTTATATAATCCTCACAGCATCTCACGGCCGCCAAGCAGATTGATACCTTAGGTCCCTAGGTTTTTGCAGCGGCCAAAGATTTAGGGAGAGAGGCTCACACACACACACTTGCTCAGATAGCCCAGCCTTGGCTGATTCAATGGCGAATCAGGAGCTGGATGTGGCTGCCTCGAGTACTATGGGCCACTGCCTGTTGCATCCCATGGCCAAAGAAGCAGATTGTCCATTCGGATTCGGATCCATTTGGCATCCAATGTCAGGCTTCAGTGGAGACACGGTCCGTGTGACTGATTTGTAGGTAGGATGTTTATCTCACTGGATTGATTTAAGGGAAAATCTACAGGAAATTATGGTTTTAACCATCAAATATAGGGCTTTCCTGTAAATTTTCCCATCATCCAATTCTATGATTATCATGTTTATCCAACCCGACCCTTCCTTTTCTCTGTGGACTATGCTCCAAACGGAGGCGCATTGGCTGGTGATTCCGGGGCCTCAGGGTATCTGACCGTGGGAACCTGTGAAAATCCTGCGCCAAAGCCAATCTAGATAGTATCATATAGTATCATATATTATATATATATAATAGTCTTTCATTAAATTTCTACACACAACCTATCACAACTATTCACAAGTTATATCCCTGCTTGTGACTTGTGAAAGGAAAGCTTAGATCACGAAATATATGGCAGCTGATGGCCTTAGGTCTTGCTCGACTAGGTGCCTTACATCCTTTACCATCTCTGCCCTGAAAGCAGCAAGTGCCGTGTCTGGTATCCAAATCAAAATAGGGTTCCGCATTTACAGCGTGATCATTGAAAGGTGAAGCAACTCTATGACTCTATATCAACTAGCAGCACATTTGTTTACCGTCCCAAAAAAACATTATGTGCTTCTGTCTTGCACACATTGTATCTTCAAGAAGGGACGTCAATTTCTTAGAGCCACCAACCGTCCCACCACTGGCAGTGGCATAGCGTGGCATTTGGAGTCGCTTCAAGTCCGGGACATTGCCTCAAACTCTCGGTGGTAGCGGCACGCTCATTGATTGAGGCCTTGGATCGTGGCCAGCTCTGGCGTCCTCCCCCAGGGACATTCGTAGATATTTCATACTCGGAATGCTGCATGCACAAAATATTGGAAGTTCCATCCTCTGTGTGTTTGTGTTTACAGTGTGAAGTGCAGAGCGCCCACTCTTTGTGTGAACGCATGACTGCGATTGACTCCGTAACATTTTGTGAATTAGCCATTGCACCACAACATCATCTCGTCGTTCGAGGCCTCCTTCCACACCCCGCACAAAAATCACAAGCTCTTTCGGTTGATTGCATCAGGCTGCACATAGAATCGCACATGAAAATGGAAGGACTTAAACACACTTCAAGTGAACCTAGCAGCCCAAGAAGGATCCACAAGGATCTAAATGGCCCAAGCAAAACACCACCAGTTCATCCATATCTGACATGTTTTTTCTGCTCCTTCGCTGACATGTGTTTTCGTTGCAACAGGCCCATCATGGAGTGGCAGTCTGGCCCCCTCACTTGCCCAGCTTCGTTGGTCTTTGTAGACATTTGTAGACCAATCACCGCACAAATGCATCCAAGCAGCATGCACACAGGCAAACCACATAAAGAAAACCAGCGAGAACCAGGAAGAATCCTGTGCATTGTCATGCATTGTCCATTTTCTGCGAAAGAGGTAATGTGGCTCGCCTAAATTCCATTGCCCGAGGGCATGGGACACGAAAATTCAAAGTCATTGAGTCTTGATACACCTCCCTACTCAACGCTGAAAAATGTTGAAAACATTAAATCACATCACTGAGTTCCCCAAGGGACCAAAGCACCTGCACAGGCACGTAGCTGTGTATGATGCACCGTGTCCTGTCACACCCGCAGCCCAAATTGTTGTTGGAGCTGTCACTAAATCAACCCAAGGCAATCCGTCCTCTGGGCAAATCCACTGTGAAGTCGCCAAAAGTGGAAAGTCCTATAGTGCAACAAGGTGATCAAAATGATCAAAAACGGGGGCCATCCTTTTCGAACAGTAGTGCATGAGCATTGACATGCATTGACTCTCTTTTTGGAGTAGCTAGATTATACCATGGTCGATGCACATGATCCACATGTTTGGGAGAATCAATAAATGGATGTAACAGGGGAAAATCATCATTAAAAAAATAAAACATCTCAAAATCTGAAAAATCATCTGATGGGAAACTCCCCATGTTGAATGGGCTTAAATGAGCAAAGGGTATATAACACCTGCGCTGAGGCCGCTGAGGCTGCTGAGGCCGCTAAGGCCCCTACAACTTCACCAGATCAGGGCCACTGAAGCCACAACCCGCAGAGCTCAAAGCCAAACTCCCACGCATGGTGCGGCTAAGCACCTCCAAGAGATTGCGTCGTCGAATCAAAGACAAGAAAAGTACGTCCGATGCATTTGGGACCTGGAAACGGTTGCCGCAAATCTAAGTCGATGCTCTCAACGTAAGAAAAAAGTGACTCTGATCAAAAAGCATCACCTTGTCCGTCTCTGAAGACTGCTGTTGCAATGCCTGCCAGCTGAACACCGCTGAGGCTGGTTCTGATCAAATCTCTCCAGGTCAGTGAGTTCATGCAACTGTTTCAAACTCCTCATTACAACCTGCCACTCTCACTTTTGTCATGAGTAGTCTATGGCATGAGGCAAACTCTGACGGTCACATCGGTCACCAAAAGTAGGCCTGCCAGAGGTAGAAATACCTGGGTCCCACGGCTTCGCAACCAATTTCGATTTAGCCACCCAATGGTTCCATGGTTCCTCCCCCACCATGTCGTTCTTGTTGCAAACAGCCAGGCAAATGGCCTACTGGTTACTACATGTTACTACTACCGACCACCGGTCCCGGTCCTGGTCCTGTACAGCCTCCAACCAAAACAACTAAGTAAGAATCCCTTCAACTTCAAATCCTTTCAAACAGACCAGGTATACCATTCTGATACCATTCTGCAGCAATACTGCAAAGTTCAGCCACACAATGATATAACATGATATAACAACCTTTGCAAATTCTGCTCAACATACCCAACACGCTGCATGTTTTTTCAAGTTTGACTCAGCTTGACTCTTTGTTTGACTCTTTGTCAAACGCCAAGTTGCTCGGCTAACTCGAAAGGCTTGGACACCCTCGCACTTCGAGCCACTGCCAAGCGTGTCACAGCCAGCTGTTGCAACAAACGTGCCCAACCTGGCAGCTCATCAGCCATCTGTATCTGTAGACGTTGACAATTGTTACATCTGTGTGGGGGGGTGACCCGCAGTAGCATCAAAGATCAAATAAGATCAAATAGCCTCCAGTAGTCAAACGTGGCAGTGGGAAATCCCCTTTCCAAGTTTGGGAATTTCAATTGCCATGTTTGATGGCCGGAAGGTATGTATATGATCATATACAATATCATACATATATTATATATTAATATATAATATATATATATATATATTATAATACATATTCTCTGAGATTTCATGGTATAATCAGTTATAATCAGTTTAATGATGTTCATGTTGCCCGTCAGAGGAGAGTACTGAGTTACTGTACTGAGACTTGGGCCAGCGAAGGTGATGAAGAGCAAACCGTGGTGTTCCATGGCCTGGAAGGCAAGGTCTGCGACCCCAATAGCTTGGCTTCAGCATTTTTTTCTATGGCTTTCTTCTCATACCTCAGATGCCTTAGCATTTTTTGACAAATTGCTTAGTCAAGCTGTCGATTTGACAATGGTTCTATTATCATTTATATATCATTTATTATCTATGATGTTCTAATTGTTGAATCCAGTGAATGAATGTTCTGACCGGGACCAGCTCCACTGGCTCCACTCCCACCGTTCCTGGCACCGACTCAATGAAAAACCCCTGGCATCAAGTGGCAAGCACTAGCAGTCACTAGCAATCACGGTAAGTGGGAGGATCGAATAAACTATCTATTTACAATGGTAATAATGCGTGTCTAATCATTTCTAATCCATGTTTTCATTGTTACAGTGTCTAATCTGAATCTAAGTGAAACTCCAAGACTGGCTCGGCAGAATGCTGCCTTTTCTGACCAGCACAAGCGGAAGAAACTGGCGTAAAGAATTTGGAAATGCAACAGGCGATTTCTCCTCGACGCATCCGGAAAGAAAGGGAAACAATCCAACACTAGGCATGCTTGACTAATGTTTCTGGATGATGTCGGCATCCAACCGACTCAAAGCAGATGCTTCGTGCAGTGCCTAAAAAGCGAAATCCGCAAGCGCACTGCCCCCCACATGGCCTCGGAAGCCGCGTACAGTAGGATATACGCAGCTGGAATCAGCTGCAGACAATTTGGTCCATCAATCTGTTCAATCCATCAAAAATGATGAGGTTGGGTGAGGCCCAACCTCACATCCTTTGCCATGTTGGATTTGCAAGGGCTGAGCCTTGAGAAATCATCATAAATTGATAAAACACTGATAAGCGTATATAAAAGTATCATTAAAAGCATCATATTGTATCATACATTATCATACCTTGCACATCAACAGTCAGCAGCAGTTCAACTGCCTGCGCTCCTTGCCGATTTGAGCCAGCTCATAGGGGGAGAATCAGATCTAGCCTCGCCCTCATAAACAGCGACTTATCCGCTACGTGCCAAGATGCATCAGCTTTCTCCATGACCTTGCTCATGCTTGAAATTGCTGCCTCGCGCCATTGATGCAATTCCAGTTGTCAAGTTGCTCTTAGCTCTTGACAAAGAGCAAGCATCATAAGCATCCAAACATTTTGAGTTGAGGCAAACAAATTAGAAAACTTACAGACACGTGTCTTCAAACTCCAAAGAAAAGAGGCACCAGTAGATGACCGTCGATGAGCGGGCATTGGGTTGAGGTTGCTGAAGCAATGGTTGTGTGGAATATGAAGTGCTGATATTCCACGATGATATTCCTTAAGTTTGCACCCGCAGAATGTGACAGGGACAATTTGTAGATAATGTCATAATGTTTCATGTCCTCTCCAAAAAAACATACAAACAATGACAAACATACACTCTAATTATGTTGACAGCATGTTCTCACACTGCGAAGCATGAAGGTCAAGGCGGCCTTCGTTTGATCTTTGAGCAGCCCGCGCGTGTCGTAAATCTGCTCCTGAAAGTGAGACCAGCCGATCTTCACTCGCATATTCCATGATAGCTGTGGACATCAAAGGACGCAGTGCTCCAACGAAAACATGGAAACAACACTCTGCACTTGTCTGTCCACTCCCACGCCTGCTCACTGCGTGGGTCATCGGGGTCCTGCTCAGAAAAGCTAGCCGATCCTGCACCCTTCGCTAACTGTTGCAATTGACGAAGGCTTCAAAGTGATCATTTCACCATCATTTTTCTTGGAATTCCAGCGTCTGTGAACCTTCTGAACTGCCATGTCGACTGAGCCAATGTCCCCTAATGATCTACCCTTCGTCCTCCAACCAATCGTCAAGTTGTACTGAAAAGCTATCGCGTTCCGCGTCTTCCTCATGAAAAGTTGCTTAACAGTTGTTTCGCAATATATAGATATATATATATAGAGAAACCAACACTTTCAAACCCAAAAAACACAACAGTAAAACAGTACGGTATGTCCATCTTCAGATCCGAGGTCAGTCTAAGTCTGCCAGCCATGGAATGGATATACCATTGATGCACCCCATCCTTTTAAGTGTCCAACGATCAAGAATCGCAAACGACGCGGTGAGTCCACAGAGGGCAACTGCATCAGAAATGGAAACAAAATGCTTGACAAATGTCAATCAAATGACTGCCATATTTGAATATGCAAATATAAATATTACATATATGATATATGATATATAATATACTATCATTTTCTATCATCATGGATTATATTATAAATTATTATAATATATCTGTATACAGCTGTCAAAATGTGGGTTTTACATTTCTATGACAACATGCAACCTACATTGTGGCGAGTAGTGGGACTCGGCCCTATACTTTACTCATGTCAATTCCCCAGACTTTGCCTGCTTCAGCATGGACACAGCTTCCACAGTTTGTCGGAAAGTTCTTGCCTCATCAAAAAAAAACAAAATGGTCAGCGGGTATTGCGACAGTTGAAATGCTGTTGGGATACATTCCTCAAGAGTCAAGAGTGTTCAGTGCCAAAATCTGCCTTAGATACATCGCCTTAAGAACTAGATTTTCATGTTCATCTTCGCTCTTGCTGGGGGCCCTTGCCCACGCGCGGAAGACTTTGGTCAAAATCCGTGGGTTGATCATCTTTGCCTGAAGCCCATGAGGCCAAATGTAAGACTTGACTCACAACTGATGTCAACCCAAGATGTTCACGCCTTTCTTCAACCGTGCTGCACGGTGCTCCCAGATACTCCAATGGGCATTCAATGGGGTATGTTGCCAAGCTGCCAAAGACCTCTTCCGCACCGCTTCCAAGGCTGGCAGGGCTGGTGCACGTGCTATGCTATGCTGGGGATATGGGAAGATAACGCCACAGCTGAGCCGCATTCGGTTGTATATGTTGTATTAGTTTGGAGTCTGATTGACTCAAAGTGCTTGTACCTGCAATGTAGTTTCAGCAGCTTCAAAAGTCTGGCTTGTTTAAAACTAGACACTGGATGATACTGAAAAAATACTGGTCGATCTGAGTCTGGCTGTCTGGGTAGATGCGACACAGCTTCATGATATTCTAGGTACATCATGGCACATCTTCACATTGTCAAAATACATAGCAAAAACCAAAGAAATCTATATAGACATATAAATGTAAACTTGAGCCATCAGCAAATTTGTATGGTTTAATCATGGGTCTGAGAACCAAAATGATCCACTCAAGCAAACGCCTCTCTCAGCTTTTAGCCTTTCAGCGTCCTGCAAGAAAGACAACATGAGTTCCGTATGTCACATTATGAAAATTACATTATAATACATTATATATGTACATCCGATCCGTACATCCATTGTATAATTTAAGTATAATGGTCCTAGCGGCTTCCGATGATCTCGTGGACAAGGTCTATAAGATTCTATAATTCTATAAGAGTCAATGTGCTAATGACAGCTGGCCTCACGCCTGCCAAAATCTCACTGCCCTGCACATCCTGAGAACTGATCTCGGACTGCAAATAGGCCCGTTGAAGAGTACCCTGCGTCCTGTGTGCAAGGCAAGCCATGTGTGATTTCTGGACCAATCTGGACCAAATGCCGAAAAACTCACTTTGCATCTTGGCGAGGCAAATGATAAAGAGTCATAAAGGAGATCAACAACCAAGTATGATATGGATCCCAGCTGTTTTGTTTTGCCATTTCGCAACTCCAAGACTTGAACGATGCCCCTCATCCTTCACAGTGTCCAACTGAAAGAGGTGTCTTCGACCTCACAGCATCTGGTCCCATCTGCTGCCTGAGTTTTTCCTTCTCCATCTGCAGCTCTTCTTGTAGTGCTTCCACCGCCAACTGGGAGTTATTGGCACCTTGGTTGCTATGGAATTTCTGGCATCAAGCCAGATCTCAGATCTGCCGGCTTCAAGAGAAACCATATCAGCAATTTCCCAACACTATTTCCAGCCAAAAAAAATGCCATAGATGGGGATTGCATGGGATACCATGGGAAATTCGCCAATCATAAACCAAACAAACCAACAAAATCCTACAAATATGGGGAATGTCAGGAATGTCGGGAATGTCAATAAAGAATGGCCTAAGGAACATCAAACATGCGCCAAGATATCTGCCAAGTGACTCTCGATGGCTGCCTGGCGTTCCTGATACAGCTGATCACGCAGAAGCTGAATCTTCATGTGTAGATCGCTCCTGAGGATTTTCAGCAACTTCGATAGTGAATTACAGTGAATTCATGCAATTTCGATGCATTTTACATTATTCGACGTCTACTGCACATCCATGTCTAGTGACTCCAGTGTGTAAAGTATTCAAAGATATTCAAAGTATTCAAATCGCACACAAATAAGATCAACTGATCCAAAGCAATGTGCTGGGGTGTTGCAACCGTTAATAACGGCCACCCATCTGTCATGTATATCTCTCCCGCCTCTCTCGAATCCAGCCTTCCAAGGCAGTGTCAAAGCGGTGACCATAGATATAATTTTGGCATGATAGGATGCCTACATAGTTACATATTATACATGATATATTGATTCAATCTATGATATGTATATATAAATATAATATGTATATATAATATGTGTATCTATATATAATATGAATATAACGTATAATATATACAATATGAATGTATATATATATATATTTACATACGACTAGCATAAATATGAATATATATATATATACACATATTATAAATATGCTGTGTGAAGATATAGGTGTTGAACATGTCTTGTAGCGCCTTGAAGTCCATGGCCCCTTGGCACATCCAAGTCGATCAAGTCAACCTGATATCTGCAAAATGATGCTCAGATATGCCCAAATTCAAGACCGATGGACACCTATGGAATCTTCATGCATCAGCATGTGCTCAGCATGTGCTAAGCATGTGCTGAGCAATGTTTGCGGTCTTTAAACATCTTTCAAGTGTATTTAAGTGTCAGCACCCCAGCCAAATGAACCGTTCAGATCTGTTGTACGCGGACCTGCCTTGCCATCGGCAGCCTTTCCCTGAGGGCTTGAAGCATCGGGTGATATGAGGAGATTGATCAATCATCTTGCTACTAATCCTGGTGACTTGGTGATCTTGTTAGGTTTCCCCTGAGTTTTGCACCCGAAACATCCAAAAACACTCAACGAAGAAACTGAACATTCTCCAATTTAGTTCTCTACCATTCTCTACATACATTGAACATTGGACACCTGTTTCTGGGTGGTCAGTAGCACCTACGGAATCCAATAGTATTCAGCTATCCACCTTAAAATCAGAGGCCAAGTTTGATACAACTCGGAAAAATCAAAATAATGTACATATACATCCATCAATATGCATCCATGATAGATGGATCCAACATCCAACATTAACCATTTCTGTGCATCTAGATGATGATTCATGGCATGCTACATATGCTACCATTTCGTACCAATCACAGCATTTTCGTTTGCCATCCCTGAACTTCAGCACCTTCTCACCAGGGACTGGCCCCAAAGTCTCCCATGAGGCATAGCCCCTTTGTCTCACCTGGAACCGCATCACTGACGCCTAGTGGCTATCAAGTATTTTGCATGACATGCCTTTAACATGAAACGCCCTTCCAGCAGCTGGAGAACAGAAGCTTGAGAGACTTGTTGCTACTCAGAATAGTTTTGTTTAGTTTCTACCCATCCTGAAGCTCAAACGCTGAATCAGATTAAATTTGGAACAGGTTTCCTCGGTTTTTTTTTTCAGATTTCAATTTCCCGGGGATTTTTTTTCAGGCACTCTGCTCTGCTGCAGAAAACACCACCAACCTGCAAGAGGCTGCGCAAAACTTTTCGTGCAGGAACATGCTCTCGTCTCAACCCAGAAAAAAAACACCAAAACTGCATGCGCCAGATTTAAGGTTCATTAGGGTTTGATTATGGTTCATTTCCGTTGCGTTTGGTGTTTATTTAGGGTTGGTGTGTGAACTAGGTTCTGTTTCTGGTGTTTCTTTCGGGTTGCTTTGGGGTTTAGTTGGGACTGGTTTAGGGCTTGTTTAGGGTTGGTTGAAGGTTTGTTTAGGTTTGGCTTCCGGTTGATTTAGTTTTTTTTTTCCGGATAGGTTTGAAGTTGATTTAGTGTTTGTTTGGGGTTTATTTGCTCTAAGTTTTGGGATTATTTAGGTTTTGTTTAAGAAGCATATAATTATAAGGTTATCCATGTGTATATTTAGGTTGGTTTGAGATTTATTCAAGGTTGGCTTTAAGATTTAAAGATATCTAAGGTATTTGGGGGTTTTGTGTATGGTTGGTTTTAAGTGTTTATCTAAGGTTGGTCTACAGTAGGATGTTGATTCAGGGTTGGAGTTTACTTAAATTTGGTTTAAGTTGATTTCGGGTTGGTTTAGGGTGTTTATTTTTTAGATTTGGTGTAAATTTGTTGAGGGTTCTTTGCGGTTTATTTTAGAGTTGGGTTATGGAAAATTTAGACTTGGGTTTATTGAAATTTGGTTTCAGCTGTTTCTTTTGGGTACGTTCAAGCTTTATTTAGGTTTGGTTTCAGGGTCTATTCAAAGTTGGTTTACGGGGTTATTTGGGGCTGGTTTGATGATTCTCTTGAATTGGTTTCAGGAGTTTCTTTTAGGTTCCGTTATTGTTTTTCGGGGTTTAGGGTCATAATTTAAGGTTGGCTTAGGTTTGATTTAGGCATCGTTTAGGATTTTATTTATGGGTGGCTTATGGATTAAAGTTGATTTCGGGATCTAAGTAATAACCTTTTGAGAGTTGGTTTCGGGTTTATTTACGGTTGGTTTAAGGTGTTAATTGATGGTTGGTTCAGCTTGTTTATTTATGGATGGCTTGGGATTTATTTAGGGTAGGTTTAAGGTGTTTTAAGGTTTGTTTGGGATTCAGGGTTTCTTTACGTTTGGTTTTGGGTTTGCTTAGGGTTGACTTAAGGTTGATTTGGGGTTTGTTTGAAAGTTGTTTTTCTCCATAGGTTTCTGTTTGGTGTCAGCTTTGTGTACGTTTATGGTTTCTTTAGGTTTGATTTAAGATAACTGTTTAGGGTTGGTTTTAAGATTTAAATTTGGTTTCCGTTGTAGGTTTAAGGTGTTTTGGTTTGGATTGGTTCAAAGTGTTTCTTGCGGGTTGGCTTAGGGTTTATTGAGTCCGGCTTAGTTTTATTTCGGGTTGGTCTAGGGTTTTTGTTTGGAGCTGGTTTGAATCACTAAGGGTTTGTTTGTGGTTTATCTAAATTTGAAGTCTATTTATGTTTGGTATAGAGTTTGTTCAGGGTCTATTAAAGGTTGGTTTGCGGGGTTGTTTGGGCTGGTTTAAAGTTTAATGAGGCTACTTGGTTGCAGCATTGGGGATCATTAGGGTATAGGTTTAGGGTGTTTATTCCGGGTTGGATTATGTTTGCTGGCTTGCTGGCTGGCTGTCCTCCCTCCCTCCCTTCCCTTGCTGGCTTGTTTGCTTGCTTGCTAGCTGGCTTGCTTGATTCCTTGCTTGCTTGCTTGCTTGCTCCCTTCCTGCCGCACTACCTTTAAGGATAGGTTTCTGAAAAAATACTGGGGGAATTTGAAAAAAAATCCGGGAAAAATACGTAGCCACTAAAATGATGCAGTGGACAACTCTGAAATGGCCAATTTGGCAACTCAATGCAATAGATTGCCAACTGGCGGCTTGCGGCCGTTTTCCAGTGATTGCTCAGTGACGATAGAAGGGAGAGAAAAATGAGAGGTTAGTGGCTAGTGCTCCAATCAATACCCCTTGTTTGTGACTCTAGTTGTTGGGATTAATATGGATTCATCATATTAATTATATATATTATATAATATTGTATGTATATATATATATATATGTTAATTATATTACGTAACTATATTTTACTATATTAACACAATATTGGATTTGTATGGATTGTGAGTTCCTGACAGTTCCCGGCTGTTGCAACTGGCTGAAATGTGAAGAAAGAATGGGCAGCCGCACAGTGTGGCCACGCCGAGATTGCACGGGCTGTAGCCCTTGGCGAGTTTCTGCAACCTGATGGGCCCGAACCAAGGCGTGCAAAACGGATCAATAAGGTACAGTCATGCGGAAGGGAGCGTGGAGCAGCGGAGCATATCCATATGGCATATCATACTATATACTTGGCTATCCAGCTATAATATTGTATCTATGGTTACTAACTTGTTATTTTTTAAAGCTTTTTCTTTCGAACTCGTCCAAAAGAAAACACGTCTTATGCTTGAGCTTTACTGATTTTACTGGCATCAAAGCAAATCAAAGGCACGGCCTGGCGCTCTTCGGGAGCCTGTCAATGGACAAACATCACTGTACGATGCTGAGCTGCTGTACATCATGGCCACCTCATACCTGTATGATGCAATCTGATGCCAAGATCCAAGAAGCTGCTTGCAGCTTCCCTATGATGATTATGCCTCGTGCAAACTGAATTTTGGTGGGCACACTTTCTGAGGGCACACTTTCTGACGCAAAGGCATTATTCTCGGAATCTTCAGATATGTCCCCAGCGCAAATCTGTTGGCGGCTGCGCGTATTAATTAGCTTGGCTGAATGGAGGAAGGGTGTCAAGCCCTCGGCTCTTGCTCATTCCAAACCTCCACTTTCAGCCAAACAGAGATCATTAGACCCTTTGGGCCATATCTGATCAATCTCTAACATGACAAAGTGACCGTGGCTGTGATATCATGTGGCTGTGATTTGGTTCAATTCCGACTGATCAAGACCGGACTCTGTACATCTGGACGGAGTTCGACCAGCTCGTCTCAAGGCTTGCGCCATTGGCACGTAGTCCGCGAGATCAAAATAACTTGGAGATGCCTTCTTAGGATTATCTAGGGCCTTCAGTCTCTAGATCTATGAGTTGTTTTTCTGAGACAGAATGAGTGTTTATGCAGTGCCAGAGCTAAGGGAAGCAAGACACAAACTCAAAAAACTGCTATTCAATATTGATATATGAAACATTTATGAAACATTATGAAACAACATTCGACATAGATCTGGCATAGCCCTAACCCGCATCCCCGGCCGCAAGCTTCGGCTTGCGGGACGTTCCTGATATTTCGGCAGCGCTTTTGGCGGTGCTAAATTCATGAGGCTCGTGCATGACAGTCCAGCTGTACCTTCTGTGATCTTGCTTTCAAATCTTTCAGCCCACGATGAAAACTCAAAACTGCGGCTCATCTCACTTCTCTGCATGTTGTTTCAATCCACCACACAAAAGCTGGTGAAACATGGTGAAACATGGTGAACCCCCCCCAAACCACCAATACCAACCTTATCCCTCGTCGAAACAGCATAATCATACACATGAATGACAATAATGACGCTGGCCATAGGTTGCAATTTGTTGTACCTCACATCCAGCAGCTTTCTCTGCTTCGTTCATACCATTCACAAAGAACACACAGCTGGAAGCCGCATGCCTGTACAAAGACATAGAAAGACTCTGTTCACACACAGCTCTGCGAGTGTGAGTATGTCCAGCCCTAGCTACAAATTTGCACGCAACACTGCACGCAACACGGCATATTCATGCATATTCATAGTCCAAACAAGTTCCCAAAATGGCACCGTTGGCACCAAAGATTTGTCGACATGTCCAATCACCAACGAAATTTGCCCGCGATTTTGCACAAAGATTTTGTTTTCCTCTTCAAGTGTTGCACTTCACCTCTTCAGCAAATGCCGGTTTGGACTAACCAAACTTGGCAATCATCCACTAATACTGCAGAACTGATACTGCACAAATACGGTAGAAAGCACAGGTTCCAAATGCGTTGTTTGATCGACTGTGTCTTCCTGTACGTGCCCTTTGCGGCACACAAACCGAGCATAAATTAAAGTGCTACAATAATAACCGCGACAACTTTCTCTGCGGATCAAACAAGACTCACATAACTGGAAATGACTTGATTCGACTCAATTAATCTTAATTATCTTAATTATTGTTCGATGGATTTCGTCAATCACAACAATCATGCATCATACACAGAGAACGTCTTAATCCTTCACTTTTTCGCAGGCCAAACGCCAGCCTTCAAGTGCTCAAAGGCTGACTTGAAAAGACACATGGGCGATTCCAGCACCGCAACTTACACCACTGCCACTTGAGCAAAATCAGTGGGTTCTGCGTGCAGTTGAGCTTGATCAGTCTTGATCACCGCACTACAGGAGGAGCCTTGGCAAGACATGCAAGTAGACGGCACGAAACTTGAAGGGCAAACTATTGGTGCTGAAACTAAGGTTGCTTCAAAATCCAGAGATATTCACTGAGTTTATCTAAGTTTACTTGAACAGGTAAAAACCTAGCAGTGTGGTACTTGTATCTCCAAGATATCCAAGATTCAGCACCAAGATCATTCAAACTGGCAGTTGAACAGTCTGACCTAACCCGTGGTCAGTGTGTTCCTAAGCACATTCAAAGAGCTTAGGGCTGTAAACAAGACTCTTTAGACCCCTTTATACCTCTTTGATCCTCTTTGAATATTTGTATCTCTCTTCATATTTCTCTACAACTCTTCAGACGTCTTCAGACGTCTTCATGATTCTACAGTTCCTGACCTGCAAACTTTGGACATTTCCACAACTTCCAATCTCGCCAAGCCAGCGACGAACACGACAATGCAGGAGTACCTCCCCGTGTCTTTAACCGAGCTGGGACAAAGTACTTTGCGGTTGTCCAATCTTGTATAATTTTGCCCGCTGAGAGATTTGAGCTTGTGACTGAATGAACATCTCAAAAAGGTGTCTATCTGAATCAAATGTTTCCAATGCTGGAAGTTTATTCAATTTTCCTAGTTTCAAACTTCAGAAGAGTTGCTGATATTTACCGTTTACCGTTTACATCTGTTTACGCCATTCTATATAATCCAATGCCCAAACCTTGCCAAACTGCAAAATCAACAGCCAAGCCTTTGGCGTCGTTTGCGTCTCCGCGCCTGAGGAATGCTGAGAGTTTGCTGACTCTTTGAAGACTCAGTATGGCTCTCTTGATCTTTGAAGACGTTTGAAGACATAAAGATGCCGATCTTGGAGGATGTTCAGAAACGCAATCCAATCTTAAACTGCCTATAGCCATAGCCACCCCTACTTGGGAATAATGCGGCTCAATGTGGGGGCACATACAAAGCATGGGCCAAACTGTCCAAATGGGCTACTCTACTCTGCAATCTGAGGTCTTTCCAAATGATTTGGGGGTCAAAAGTGTTGTATGCTCAATGCTGGCGCTGTATGCCTTGAATCCAATCGACTTCACTAGATCATCGGTGATCATCGGCGATCATAGGTCATCGCAGTTATGTTCTGTTCCTGCCAAGTTTCCGTGGGGATCGTTGCATCTTCCGGAGAGCTTGAACTTGAACTTTGACTTGACGAATCTTCGCCCAGTTGCCTAAAGTTGGAAATTGCACCTCTGCAACTTTCAATGGTCTCATATGGTCTCACAGGGAAGCCCCCTTGCTACAAGCTGCCAAATACACCCAAGACATCTTAGTCTTAAATATGCTTCAAAGATCTTCAAAGCGCTTGTAGAAACGCTGCTGCCTGATCTCTTTGGACATCGCAAACCTTACAATCCTCATGCGAAAACAAGCGGCTCTTCCAGCTGCAACCTTAGTTTCAATTTCGAGTGGCTTCCAGCAGAATGAACAACAGCTTGAACCCATCCCTCCCACGACTCTACCCACCAGCAAAAAATGTTGGCAAGAGATCACCACAATAAGATCTGTTCTGCACAAGGCATGCACCTTATCTGATAAGGTACTTTGTCTGCTCCATGCAAATCAAAAGATTTCTTAGGCCTTTGAGATAGAGATCATATTTCATCCAAAAGCCAAAGTGTACTTTTCCAGTCTGCTCAACACCATGTTCTAACTACACTTAATTGATCACTGTTTTCAACAGCATGATGATCGAACGTTTAACTTTTAAGAAGAACATTTCGCATGTTAACCAAAAACACAAACAACAAACTCCCAACCCGTGCTTCAACCAAGCTACCAAATAACAGCAGCTGCCTCGAACAAGAGTGAGTGCTATCAAACAACACCAGGCTGTGTAGGGGGATGGCCATGCAATGTTGAGGGAAGAGTTGGGGGATTTATGGGGATTTGAATAAGAGGCTACGGATGGACTGGTTTAGGAACTGTGACTTGTAACTACGCACAGACTTTGTTCCGTTTTGTTCGATCTGGGAAATGGAGAGTGAATATCATTTTTGAAAAAACTGAACTATGCAATGAAGGTATGGCACCAATGTGAAGGTCGAAGTTGACCTGCATTGCTTGCATGTTTTTCCTAGCCCGTCAGTCCATCTCTGCCAACTTCTGTTTCTCTCAATTCAAGTCCCGATCTGCCCCTCCAAAGCCAGAGAGCATCTGAGTATCCACAGATTTTGCAGTAAATTACCAGATAAATGCCAAATATCTATAAATTCCCATAAATTCCCCATGGATTAACTTAACCATGAACTTAACCATGGGGAACCCATGGGGAACCCATGGGTTTCCCCATGGGTTTCCCATGGATTGACCCCACCGCCATGGTGTGATCCAAGCTGCGGCAGCTGCTTCCAAGGACAGGCCCGATTCAGCTTTGAAGCGTGGCCTCGAACGCCGAGCGGCTGGCCAGCCTGGACAGGAAATCTTCGGATGGGAGAACTCCCGGGGGAGAAACGCAACTGGCAACGACTCCGATCTATATAATATGCGTTATATATATGGTCTCGTGTTCCGTGTTCCTACCCCACCCAATGGTATGCATCCCCAGGTAGCACCCCCTTCCCTTCTATTTGCAAGCTATTGGCAGCATTTCTGAGGTCCAGCCTCGTATTTGCTAGGTGTTTGCAGCATTTCTGACTACCAGCCTCGTATTTACTAGGTACATGCTACCTTTTAGACGACCTACGTAGCACACATACTCCCTCAAAGTACCTACGTGCTACCTATAGTCATATATACATGTGCTATGTATCTACTTCCTATTTACTACCTGTGT
>Ga0126342_10010193_pt1 | contig 16811 bp, 12 predicted proteins | sample Cyp1metagenome_FD_92528 | JGI IMG/M metagenome (GOLD analysis project Ga0126342, IMG submission 92528) | Coral microbial communities from Lord Howe Island, Old Settlement Bay, Australia - Cyphastrea 1 metagenome | ecosystem: Host-associated > Invertebrates > Cnidaria > Coral ... | reverse complement strand
TTCAAACCTATCAAATATAGTTCACAACAATATACATAGGAAAAAGGTCGAAAGCCTCAGAATTTAGTTTGCTTCCTTGCCGATTCTTCCGGGGTCGGCGGCAGGGGCGGCAGCCCTTAATATGAGTTCGTCAGTTGGGAAGGATCACATCCCACATATGAAATGGAAAATAAAAGCCATGTTCCAAACCACCAGCCAACCTATTGTGACCTTTCCTCTATATCAACTCCTGGTGAATTCCCCGGGACTTGATAATGTTGAGAATGGCTCCCACCAACCAACGGTACAATGAGGGTCTATTCACCATCAATGTGACAATCTCTAGCTGGTTGGTGGTTGACCTACCCTCTGACAAATATGAGTTCGTCAGTTGGGATGATGAAATTCCCAACTGAATGGAAAAAATAAAAACCATGTTCCAAACCACCAACCAGCTAGTTATATTGTAAGTGTGCAATATCAATGCGTATTCAGCCCCATTATCAGTTGCTTGTGCTTTGAAATGGTCCTGATTTCTTCGCCATCGTTTGGTCAATATTATCGTTGGTTGATTTCATAGAAAAAGTCGCCAGCTTCAGTTTCTGAAAATCTCATATCCTTATTGCCAATCTTAGAGACCCTACAAAAAATGACAAATTCTTAGCTGGTCAGTAGATAATCCCATACCAAAAGACCAAAGGATTAGTTTGTACGTTCCAAGGTGAACCTAGTCCTTTATGAAATGGTCCATACGAATGTCAAAAAACAAATCCAAATCTCAATTTTTCGCATCATCTCCAAATGCTACGAAAAAAAATCCCAGAAAATCACAACATCTCCATCTGTTCATCATCTTTTCGGCCAACAAAAAAACAAACTACTGTAATTAACTAATTTTCCTCATGAAATGTCAAGACAAAAAACGCACATCGCCATGCCTTCATCAACTAATCTTCATCAAAAAACAAGCGAATTCTCTCCATGTCATCAATCTTCATCAATCATCAATTTCGCAACAAATCGCAATGTCTTCATCAATCTTCATGGTGTTTTGGTCATTTTTTTCGGCTGAACATCCCCTTCAATTATGGCCCAACTAACAGTTATACAGTAAATTCGATTACGTATAACTCCTAAAACTGGTTGGTTATATATCATGAAATAATCTCATTTATAAAACTAACTGTTCTTTTTTCATGATATATAATCCTATTCATCATACCTCCTATAAATCCTATCTGTTAGTTCGGCCATAACTGGTTGGTGGTTTGAACCCCTCTGAAAAATATGAGTAAGTCAATGGGAAGGATAACATCCCATATATGAAATGAACATAAAAGCCATGTTCCAAACCACCAACCAGTAGATATATCATGATATCCCCACAAAATACGGTCTTATATGATCTTATATGATACTAACGTACCTCCATTTTAGGATCCTGAAATTCCCATCGATGCATTGATCCTGAAGCTCCCATGTTCCAAACCACCAACCAGTGATTATTCACCATCATTAACCATCATTAACCATATAATAACCATTAATATTAACCATTATTAACCAGGTATATTAACCACAATGGTAGGTGGCTCAACCAGATTAACCATTATCAACAGTATATTAACCAGGTATATTAACCATCATGAACCCCCATACTAAACCTCAGCCGCGGCACTGGAGCCAATCGCAGTTGGTCTCGATGCGCTGGGCGCACTCCGCAAGGCGATCCGGCCCTCGGAACTTCCGACGGAAAAACCGACGGTCCGAGGTCGGGCGGCCTCTCTGGCCGCCCAAGTTGGGGAAACAACGGGGAACCGCGAAACGAAGGTGCCACAACAAATGGGGTTAACATGGGTTAATATGGGTTAATATGGATTAATCATCATTATGAGTTGATTTATACGTTCATTGAATGTTACTTCATGTAAATAGTCAAGAATATATATGTATCCCTAACCTGTACATGGGAAAAGTTTGATTTCCAATGGATATATATAAGGAAACATATCAATTGTCGATACATATCTATTATATAGTATCTATCAATATCCCTTAACCTTCCAGATACCTCTGAGATAGGTAACTGGAAGGTGATGAAAAACCTCATGATTATTTGGAGTTGGTTACCTATCTGATAGGTAACTGGAAGGTGAGGGACATGTTTAAGCGTGATCATATTCAATGTATTGTCAACTAACCACCATCAGCTAGGTAATTCATGAACATGTCTTGCATAATATAGGAATAGAGATCGTGATAGCTTAAACATCAACTATATAAAAATTATCAAACACATATAATTGTATGGGTGCTGTATATAGTAATTCATGAGTTTCTGTGTCTACATAACATCATATACCGTCATATACCAAACAGACAATATGCATTTGTCTGAACATACTAGTGAGCACCCCCAAATAATCGCATTTGAACCATTCTTGGGGCCCCAAGATTGAGACGTTGCGGCCGTTGGAGAATATTTCGTACCCACGAGTGAGGTGGACAGCTAAAGAGTGCTTCGGATTGAACTTTAGGCATTGCCCAAAGTTAGATAGCCTACAACAACATAGATTCTTAGCTGGTTAGTAGACAATCCAATTGATACCAAAAGACTAACGGATTAAAGTAGCCATCCAAGGTTAACCTAGTAGGCACCTAAAGAGGTGGGAGATAATGGTGGGTCTCAGGATCAACGAGGCCGGACTATCATCAAAAGTCTTGTTTTCATCATCTTCAAGACCATCATCTTGTTACAAGGCAATAAGACCACTATCGAATCATAGTCAACAACAACATCCTATCAATTGATCAGATCTTCCCAGTTCATGCCTACTACAACAAATGGATTCATGACTCATCACATTCTTTTTTAACATTCTGCCCATTCTAACGTGTGATTCACACAAAAAACACTTACCCTCTGGTAAACTAACATAGCTATGGACAATGGACCATTAGATGATTTACATATTCAAATAGTGATTTTCCAGTTGTTCGCTATGTTAGTTTACCAGAGGGTATATAATTGTTTGTCATTTCAGCATCGGCCATTTGTCAACTCGAGTCATTCGTCTACCCCCCTGGGCTTGCGGGCTTCTGTCCAAATTGATGAGAACAGCCTGGCGCATGAAACAAATTGTGGATGGTTCAGAAATCCATCCACAACCACCAAAAGGATGGTTGAAACCCAAAGAATGGGACGTTTACCCTCTGGTAATTTAACATAGCTATTGAAAGTTGCCATTTATAGTGAATTTTCCAATTAAAAATGGTGATTTTCCATAGTTATGTTAGTTTGCCAGAGGGTATGTCATGTTGAAGCGTGAGAATGATGCTGATTGCATCCCCCCACCCAAAAGTGATATTCCGTTTCATGAACCGTCCTTGCTAGGACTGTCATGTTTTTCCATCGTCAACATATGATCAAATCAAGTCAAGTGGTTCATCATCTCAGGATATCTCAGGTTCACGCAAGCTTGTGGCATGAAACGCAACTAATGTTGGATTCACCCAAAGCCATAGTCACCATCCCCAAGTCATCACCATTTTTGGTGGGATTTCCCCAGCATCCCCAGTCATGGTTGGTGGGTTGCTAAGATTAATCAATTGAAACCATCAACTAACATATGATTAACATGCACAATGGCATAATGGTTGATGGTTTCAATTGATTAATATGCCATTGACTGGCAGTTGTACCATTAATCAACCATCAATATGTTGCTCTGTACAACTGCCCTGCCATATGCCATGGCTTGCCCCAGTGAGGCCCGTGAGGTGATTTTGACAGACTTGATTTGACCACGAAGTTAGTTGATAAGGGGGCGATAACTCACTATATACCCATGTATGTGTGCATTTTGGTTGGTGGTTTTAACCATCTTGAAAAAATATGAAAGTCAATGGGACAGATTATCCCATATATGAAATGGAAAACAAAAATGTTTGAAACCACCAACCATATATATATATACAGTATATATACGGTAGGGGGAGTAGGTTCTCCGATAGGACGTCACTCAGGCTCATTGAATTTGAGAAAAAACAGTGTTTTACTGCGGTAAAATGGAGATGTTTGATGTAGTTCATTTCATACTTGATGTCTTTCAAAAAAATTGTCCGTCGAAGTTGAATTCGTAGATGGACCATGGTAACATGTCTGTTTTTGTGTTCTTTTTTCCCCATTGGACTTACGAGGTGCACATTTAGTGATATATCAAAGATCAGTGGAAAAGGGTATAATGTACTGTGTTTCCACAGGTATTTTGATGTGATGTTGTTTTTCATTGGGAATTCTCAGTGTTTTTGCATATCATCAAAATTTCCCAGTGCTGTGAGTCAGCTGTTTTTTCTGTTTCAGCTGTCCCATGGTGCTTCTTTGAACACTAACGTTGGCTGGCGGCAACTTTTCATTGCCAGCCGCCGAAAGCGTGCGAGTGCTTTCACGACACTTTCCAAACCAGGCTTTTTGTTTAGATAGTGCACTGCTAGGACGTTGCGATGTTCGATTGGGTCGTTGACAACCTTCTGCAATCCGTGGCGTCTCAGCTCTGACTTTGTTACATGAACGTTATTGCAAGTTACATGAACGTTATTGCGCCCCACCCCGCCCCACCCCACCCCACCACATAACATCACCGTAGCATCACCGTAGCAACAACGTAGCATCAACGTAGCATCCACGTCCACGCAAGTTACATGAACGTTGCTGCACCCCACCCCACCCCACCCCACCCCATCCCACCCCACCCCTTCCCCCCCGGGGAAACCCCTCCCCCTAGGGTATATATATATATAATGGGTTATAAGCCAGCCAGCCAGTGATCTTCGGGTAACTAAGCCAACATCCGCACAACCCGCACCTGAAGCTTCTCCACTTCGCAGGGCTTCGCAACAGTTGTTACCACCTCAGAGCTGGGGCACCAGGCGAAGCCCACAGATGGGATGAGGGGCTAGACCCTGAATGTGAAATGTTTGTTGCTTCAGTTTCACCCCATGAATACTATGGTTAATTACGGTTATCAGTTTTAAGTATCACTAGTATCATAAAACTAATATAAGTTGGTTAAACCCCATGAATACTATCCAGTAGTTATAGTATCATAAATCATACATATATTGGAGTTATGTTCACCACCTCAGCCATCGTTTGGTCCCACTTTGTGGGAGTTTTGGAGTTTCTATAGATTTTTTGGGGTGGGAAAGGTATCGTGAGGTCACCTCTCTGTGGGTCTTTGGATTTTGGGTGAACGATTTCAGCCAGCGTCCTAGTATCAATTTTAGCCGTCGAATTTATACAGTAGATGTACATACGCTAGGTTCATTCTTCCTCCTTGCAGGATCCAACCCATTTGGGATTTTTAACTGTGCCACAATCACAGTTTCACGTCTTGAAAAAAGTGAATAAGAGATCTTTTGCTGACACCAAGTCCACCAAATGACGTTTTTTTTTCACTCAAAAGATAACATCGGGTTGTGAAACTCCCGGTAGCTCCTTGGCTCCCCATCATCCATCTAAATAGGGCATACTGATACCGACTGATACCTGCTGATCCTGTTGTTCTTGCGTCAAGCCTAACTTTGTTCCCCAGAAACCTGACCCCGTGTTCAAAGCTGGCAATGGAAGATCCTCCGCGAGTGCATTCACAAACCCATAGGATCCATGGTGCTGCTATATATGGTAACATGGATCCCATCAAGATACCCCAGTCATGTTATGGCATATATACCAGCACCAGCCCAATCCGTCATGGGAAATGATTCTCTGATCAAAAAAACTCAGATTTGTTGAGCCATTAAACATCTCCATAGATTCCACCCATGGCGCATCTTTCTTTTCCGTCGGCCAAGTGACTGAGGGCTTCAAAGCTCCTGCGCTGACTCAGGACGAAAATGTTAAGGTCATCTCATCTTGGGAAATCCAAACAGCATTCTGAATATGGCTAAATCCATCTAAATCCCTATGACTAATGGATTGATGAGTATCCCCGGGCAATTTACCCAACTTGACCATGGCTATGGATACTGATATAACTGATACAAAAGTACACTCAGAGTACAGAAATAGAATGGGGTAATGTCAATGCTGGATTAATAAACCCCTGGGCTGTTTAATTGGGAGGGTACCATTTAAGTATTAGATTATGAGTATTTAAAATACTAAACCATGGTTTATTAATCCGGGGTTGACATTATGAAGATTATGAAGTATGAGCCGAACGATCAATATCTCCAACGATGCCAAGAGAAAGGAAACGGCTAGTTTTAATGCAGCTGAGACATACAGATCATCGGCTCCGACCCAAGCAGCGCCACATGGCCAATTTTAAGGATACCCCGTTGATGAATTTCTTTCATGTATTTTTTTTTTTTTACAGAGGCGCCTTCAGGTGTCTTTCTTTCATTCTATTATATATATATATATATAACTAGAATATGATTATATACAAAACAAAACCCATTTATAGGAACATGTTACATAAGTTCTATAGAGCCATCCGAGGCTGAAATCACCTTAAGGCTCCCGTGCGTGCAACGGGCAACGGCTCCTGCATAGGTGTCGCGCAGTTCCAGGGCCCGCTTGATGCCGCGGGTTCGGCTGGGACTGGCGCCAGACCCTGCGGGGCGCCCCGGTTTTTGGGACACGACCAGAGTTGGGCTTTCTGACCGATACCTTGCCCTATTACCTTGTCCAAAAACAATCCCCTGATATCACAGTGCAGAGGAATGGGTGGAATCATACTGGATCGGTATATGAGCGTATTTACTTGCATACGCATTCCAGTTTGTAGTCACAATCATCTAATATTCTCCATGAACAATGGCCTTAAGATAGGGCTCTGCCCCATTGTCAGACAAGTCCCCACTTCATACTGCTGGCTATATATATATATACATATATATATGGAGTATATCATATCCCAAAAATCCATCACACTATACATTCCATCACCCACTGGTGATTTTTCATATCATATATATATATATATAATCTGGTTGGTGGTTGACCTACCCTCTGAAAAATATGAGTTCGTCAATGGGAAGGATTATCCCATGTATTATGGGAAAATAAAAGCCATGTTTGAAACCACCAGCCAGATATATAATATATGTATATTATGTATATATTTATCATATATGATATATATATATATATATGATATACATATATATATGATATATATTTATCATATACGATATATATAGATATATCACATTCCATCCCCGTGACATTCTGGTTTTCGCGAAGCGAAAGCGCCTCCCACCGCCTCGGGAGAGGAGGGTGTGGACGCCCGGGTGCGGTGACGTCGTGCCTGGATTCACCGGTGGATTCACGGTGACGGTGGAACCTCTGGGACCCGGCCTGGTAAACATAGAAAAAGCTATTGAACATGGCCATTTATAGTGGATTGACCCATCAAAAATGGTGATTTTCCATAGTTATGTTCAATAGATTGGTTTAAGGGAAAATATTAACCGGAAAGCCCCATATTTAATGGGAAAATCTAACCAATTCATTGATTATAGTGAGTTTTCCCATTAATAGCATGGTGATTTTCCATAGTTATGTAGACGTTTACCAGAGGGTAACCCCAATGTTATAAGATGCTATAAATCCCACTGGTATAAGATATATCATGGAACATCAGCATGTTTAATGGGTAAATCCTGTAGTATAGTTATAAGTTATAAGCCATATGCTCCAATGCTCCATGAATAGAAATATACTATACATGGAGCATATGGGTTGTAACTATAACCATGACATACTAAAATATGCTTTATTCACTCATTAGATGTGATTTTCCATAATTATGTTAGTTTACCAGTGGGATTTATGATACTTATAACATCTTATAACTTATAACTATAGTATACCAGTATACCACAGTATTCATGGGATGAAACTAAACCAACATTTAGCACAAGTACACATGTACAGATCCACTGCTAAATCAGGGCTTCGTTTGTGCAGTCAGATGGCCACGAGCCAATAAAGCCACCTTTGTGAAGCTTGCCCCCTGTCAGTGCAGTATGTGGGTGGGTTATCAGCCCAAATGAAACAATGCCCGAAAGACTATTCAGTAATGAGAGTATATACTGGTTGATAGGAGCTTAGACAATGAATGATATGATTGTTCTGCGTGCATTAAACATCTGCAGAAAGTTGACAGCCAATTTATCAACACATCTTGTTGACTGGGGGATACCTGCCAGTCAACTAATATCGATATGAAAAAACACCATGTGGAACATCGGAACATCGTAAGGAGACCCAGGAAATAGTCCCGTTTCTGGGTGGCTGAACCTATCTCTTCACCCAACTGGCACACTCAGCGGCCTTCTGCGTTTTGCGGACCGCCTTATTGTGGTAGCAGTGACCTCCGGCGCCGCTGTCATGAACACATTGTCATGGCATTGGCATATCCCAAACCTTCCAGGCCCTCTGAGAGAACGGTCACCAGGGTGATGAACCATGATAACTTGGAGTTGGTTACCTGATAGGTTGGCCTGAAAGGTGAGGGTATCGGTGTGTCCATGGCCGTTCAAATGGAGAAAATGATCATACTCTGTTAGAGTTTGGGGGTACACTACTTTCAGACGAAACTTGTCAAATTGTCTCTAAGTCACAGTTTGTCAACTTGTGGGGTGAAAAGCATCTTTCTTCTGAAGATAAAGCTTTCTTTTTCAGAGTATAGCGGCCACGTTTGCAGGTGTCCACAGTATCAACAGTCGAGGTGTCCCATCGCAAAGCTTTTTACACCACTTTCAGATGATTTGCGGAACAGCTCTGTATTAGGCGCTGGTTCCGGCTCTGGCACAATCTGAGTGAAGGGTCCGAAGTGTCAACTAGTTTGTGAAAGACCGAAAACTCATGGGCTTGAGATTGAAAGCCTATAGAAAATCACAAGTGTTTTGAATGATCAATGAAAGACCTACAGCCTATTGGTGAAGGGGGTCATGTTCAAAGGGTGGCAGATTGGCAAACCGCTCACGGCTACGGCTGAGGTATGCCTAAATGCTTCATGGGCCATCACTGGCTGACATCTTTGGCCATGGCAAATCACGCGCGCTTCCGTTTCCTCAGCTGCATGCAGGTCGGAAGGATCTTGATTTTGATGATGATAATGATGATGATGATGATGATGATGATGGTGGTTTATTAATGGTTATTAATGGTTATTAATGGTTATTAATGGTTATTAATGGTTATTAATGGTTATTAATGGCTATTAATGGCTATTAATGGTTATTAATGGTTATTAATGGTTATTAATGGTTATTAATGGTTATTGATATTGATGATGATGATGATGATGATGATGGTGGTTTATTAATGGTTATTAATGGTTATTAATGGTTATTAATGGTTATTGATATTGATGATGATGATGGTGATGATGATGAGAAGGAGGAACTTGAGCACGGGTCAAAACTCTGGCACTCCGCACTCCGGGTGGACGTTGCCGGAGTAGACTACTTGTTGGGAAAAAAATGGGTGGCTTCGCCTTACCGAGCACAATCCCGTTCCTGCTATGTAGCAGTCACACCAGAAAGCAGCACCAGTGCCCACTCCTTAACATCCAGTTACCCAGTTGTTGCCTTTTAGGGCTTCATCTTTGAATCATGGTACCCAGAAACACTTCATTGCAGCTAAACAAACAACCAACATATCCTTGCGCAGATCAACAAGCAACAAAAACATCCTTGCGTGTAAGACACCATGTTGATTTTGTTTTTACATCAGTGAACTACACTGGTTGGTGGTTTGAACCCCTCTGAAAAATGATGGAGTTCGTCAGTTGGGGTCATGAAATTCCCAACTAAATGGAAAGTCATAATCCATTCCATGGTTCCAGTCACCACCAACCAGTGTGATTTCCCAAAACGCGATGTGTCCAGGCACCGGCGGCAGCAAAACCAGAGCGTAACTTTCTCCACGGGTTCCGCCGACTCTTCCACCAGCGGTTCCTGGTGGTTTCAACTTTCGGTAACTCGCTGGTCATTGCATGGGTCAAAATTATAAAAAAAAAGGACCCCGGAAGTAATGTAATCTATGGTTAATCTATGGTTAATCTATGGTTAATCTATGGTTAATCTATGTTAATCTATGGTTAATCTATAAATCTATGGTTATAGTCTATTTTAGTCTTAACCATCTAAGTAGTGTATCCAGTTTTGACACTTGGCTATGCAAAATGGCCCTTGTGAATAGTTCGATTGATGTATCATCGGCTGCTGATGGATGATTTTCCAGAGGCTAATCAGATGGGTCATGAGATCAGCCAGGATGGCATGGGAATGGCTCAGTGTTCACGCCAAGTGAAATATGGTTAAACACATTGAGCCGCTCGTCCAGTTTCGAAGAAATTCGCTGAAGAATCCGCTATTCAAATGACATTCTTCAAGCTTAATCGTGGTTAGTACAGTTTGCCATTCTTAGTAAAAGATTAAAGTGCTGAAGTATCTAATCAAGGTTGATCCAGTAATTATCCACCATGTAGCGAATTGCAGGGAACATCCCAGTATCTCTATAGCTTCACCAAGCTTCAACCTCCTCCGCATGGGGCGGCTTCGGGCACTGGCGTCCCGCTGTCCTGTAGCAGGGGGTCCGACTATCTACAGGAAGGGGACGGAACAAAGGCATCTGAGCAGTTTCTTTTAAATATTAAGTGATTTACTTCATCTATATATATATATATCATCAATTTATAATGCATAGTTTATACATGATTATACATGTCTGCACCATCATGAAACATAAATTACCTTTTGATCATCATTTCTTGCTGAACGATCTGAGTCCGAAGCATTGAACCCAAGCTGTTGACTGGTTGACCATGCTTGACTGTCCGTTGAAGCAGAAACAGTGCCCATTCACCTTCTGTCATGCCCAGGTACCCTCTAGTAAACTAACATAACTATGGAAAATCCCTATTTTCAATGGGTAAATCCACTATTTCTATGGCCATTTTCAATAGCTATATAACAAATTACCAGAGGGTACTGGTTGGTGAAGTTTGTGGATTCTAGTCATCCCAATTGGTCATCTCAGCACAACTCCCGTCATCAGCCAACCAACAGGAGTGCTGGTCATTGCTCAGCTGACCATGTGGGACAAGACCTGGGTGCCCTTCCCTACCATTCCTCCTCCCTGTCCATTCCACTCCAAACAAATTCTCTTCCATCTCTTTCCATGCCAGAAACAACCAAAAACATCCGACTCCCATCCCCAACCGATCCCCAACCGATCCCCCTCCGCCCAACCCCAACCTGCCCATACCTGGCCTGCCAGCTTCCGCGAAGCCGGGCCCCACGCGCTTGGCCTTGCGCTTCAGCTCCTCCGTTTCGATCTCCAACAGCAGCGCACGCGCCGCTGGGTTGCCAGGGTCCACTTTGAGGAATTCGTCCAGAGCCTGGAAAATTTGGGATGTGGGACCGGGGACGACAAAGGGTTTTTGCCGTGAAGTGGTCCATGTCATGAGAAAATCCGCGGTTGAAACTGGCAAACATATCATTTCTTGGGAATTTGCACCTTTGAAGATCATGTTGAACGTTCACATACCATTCACAAGTGATGGGCAACTTTTGCATTACAACTTTCAGATTGAAATGGCAAACAGAAAAACTTTCAAATTGATGTTCCATTCTGCAGTTTGAGAAGTGCTAACAAAAATACAACATATTGAGAAACAGAACACCGTTTTCCAATGGTATGAGTCAAATTTGCAGAACCAAAAGGTTGACAGCAGGTGCGTGGTTCCCATTTTGACTGCCTAAATTCTGAAACACTCAGCCTGGTTGGTGGTTTTAACCATCTTGAAAAATATTAATCAATGGGAAGGATTATCCCATATATTATGGAACATAAAAGCCATGTTTGAAAACACCAACCAGCAGCAGTTCAATCGCCGCATGTTAGTTGCTTAAGCTCTTCCTCTGTTGCTGTGCCATCCTGGTTTGATCATTTTGGGAGGCTGAGCCATCCTATATCTAATCCGTTTCTGGGATACCCGGCCTGGTAAGCATACAAAAAGCTATTGAAAATGGCCCAGTCGAAATAGTGGATATTCCCATTAATAGCATGGTGGATCTTTCCATCGTTTTTTGTTAACGTTTACCATTTCGGGTAATGTCCATTTTTTCCCAACCATCACTTTTGGGCGAGGTGAAGCCGTGATCATTAGGTACCTTATGGTTCAACATGGCTTGATATAGGAATTCCCCGAAAAAAATGGTTTTGTTGGAATGGGTAATCATCTACACATGGGAATTTAAATATGAATTTATCATTGCAATATTTGATTACTGGAGGTTGAATGACTTAAAAAAACCACAATAGTTGTACCCTCTGGTAATTTGTTATATAACTATTGAACATGGCCCAGTCGAAATAGTGGATTTTCCCATTGAAAATGGTGGATCTTTCCATAGTTTACCAGAGGGAACCCCGGGAACCCCCTGTAACCCATGGTTTCTGATCATTTTCCCAAGAACGTGATATGCCCATATTCCCTTACTCCGTACTGGGCGTTGAATTAATTAGACAGAATTAGATATTCAAAACAGTAGTGCTACAATATCTATATAATATCTATATAATATAATATAATATAATATAACATAATATAATATAATAAATATATATATAAATGACAAATAAGTATATCTAACTCATATAGATGTTTTAGATAACTAGAGACTAGACAGATATATGGCTATGAGTCAAAACCCTGGCACCAAAGCTATTCTAAAATAACTGAGATTTTCCGGATGTGTATTCCCCAGTCATACATATGGTAGTAATAGGGTTTGATCGATCCCCATGTCATACATTCCCTATATGGATCCAAACACTGAGAAGGTACGGCAAACCCCCTAGTCATCATACCCCAGTCATACTTCCTAAGAAGGTACCGCTGGATACATAGGTACAATATATCAATATATATTCCATTCATATCCCACCAATAATCACATTAATAATCCCATGAATGAATAATCCCATTGTAAACCCCATTAACTATTATATATCCACTAATAATCCATTAATGATAGGTAGTCATTAAACCACTATGATAGGTATGATAGGGATACTATGTATATACATATAATAATAAATAAATATATATATATATATATATGTAATCCCTCAAGGATATATCTCATATATATATATAGATATATCTTGTAACCATATTCTTAAGCATAGTAATATAACCATAGTTATAACCATATTGTTACCATTAATGAACTGCTTACATGAACAAATCTCCAGTTTTGTGTTAGTCCCAGCCCCCAGCGGGCCCCACTGACCACCATCGCCATCGATCCATCGATCGGATCCTCGCCTCTCGTGCCTCGCCAGGGCAGCGCAAGGCCCAGACGGCCTTGGCCTTGCGCCAGAGGGCCTTGAGGTTCAAGGGATCCTTGGGCGTTCACGAGCCGTTTATTAAAGGGGCCCCGGTTTGTGGGATGACCATTGTTTACGGGTGACACGCACTCTCTAATCTTTGGAAGTATCTCTAATGGTTTTTCGTCAGATCATTGTTGATTAATGTTGATATCTAATGGTATAGTCATATCTAGGTATCTAATGGTATCAATTTATCATGTTGGTATAATAATATATTAATAGGTTACAATATGTTATAAGAAGAAACGATAGATCATAGATATTTATAAAGTGGTTCTATCACTAGAGTACAGGTGGATGGATGGATGGATGGATGGATGAATGGGTGGGACATAATTTATAACGAAGCTTTCTAGCTGGGAACATCATCTGTAAATGATGGATTTTCCAGCAAGCCATGTTAGAGTACTTGAAGGTAGAATTGCACCAACCCTTTCGGAGGTTTCCATATCTATTCTGGTTGGTGGTTGACCTACCCCTCTGAAAAATATTAATTATTAGTCAATGGGAAGGATTATCCCATATATTATGGAAAATAAACAAATGTCTGAAACCACCAACCAGTATAAATAAATCCGATTCATGTTTCTCTTGACTGTGATAATCTCTAAAACAAACAGATAGAATGTTCGGTTGATTCCCCAAACATTGCATTAATCAATGGGAACATCAGCAAACACCTTCAGCAAACACAGGAGTCGTCAATGTGTGACCAATCGTTTTTGGAGTTCTGGTATTGAACTAACTCTGATCGGTGACATATTGATGTACCCTCTGGTAAACTAACAAAAAACAATGAAAAATCACAATTTTTAATGGGAAAACTCACTATTTCTATGACCATTTTCAATAGCTTTTTGTATGTTTACCAGGCCGGGTAATTTTTCTATGTACTATGCGCAACCTCGAGTTTTGAGCCGGGGATGGTGCTATGTCACGGATATCCCCCATACCATCCATGTTTTGGTACACCAATTCCACATAATTCCACCAATTCCTCAATTTGTCCCCATTTCACATATGCTATACACTAACATATGCTATAAAATACATTACCCAATTCCTCCTCATTTCACATATTCTATACACTAACATATGCTATAAAATACATTAACCCAATTTGTCCTCATTTCACATATGCCAAAAACAAAAAAAATACACTTAACAAACATACCATCCGTGAACAGACAGGCTGCCATATTGAAGGTCCCCCAGCTTCCCTGAAAGATAGAACGTGAAGGGCCCTATCTTAGCTTCTCAGCTATATGTGTCAAATATATTTTTCATTAAAATATATGATACTATGTTTGAAGAAACATGATGTTTGAACAAACATAAAATTCTAGCTCCAATATTTTAAATCGGAAGATCCATGTGGTGTGCGGATCTTTGAACGCTCCAATTAGCGTCTGACGAAAACTTCTCAGCTTCTTATCCTATCCCAAGCGCACCATTATTTCTCGGCCCGAAGCGCCAATTCCAAAGCACCCTGACATTGGCAGACAGCGTTCTCGTATTGCCTCCTTGGACCATGGTGACCATCCAGATTCGTGGCTTTTTCCATGTTTTTTACCATCGTTTTTTTTCCCAGAAATGAGGTACCGTTATGTTCAGCAAATCTGGCCTTACGCTTTCATGCTGATCCCAAAGCTGATGAAAAAAACATAAAAAAACCATGTTTGCTTCCGCAGTATCAACCATGCATGGTTTGAAACTGTTTTAGAGGTGGTTAATCATTGTCTTTAAAAAAAAACTTGCCAGTTTTTGTTTTGACATATTTAGGTTTTACTTTTGTGATTGATACAGCCACAAAGAGTGTCGCAGACTACACCCAAAAGGGTTGGTTGAATAAGTTTGAATAAGTTGAACATCAAAAGTGAAACTTGGAGATCATCAAAAATCTATTGAATCAACATAAGTAAAATCTATCATGTGGGTAATGTATGGTAATGTGGGGTACCAACCTTTTCCAATCCAAAAGGGCAGGGCATGTCGTGACCTGGGATGTATGTCCTCGCTGCAGATCTCGTATCAGATCTCGTATCTATAACCCAACATAGGCAATCGCTGTTTAAAAAAAGAACATGAACCAAAAATAGTAACTAGGAAGATTAGTAACATTTACTAGTTACCTAGTAAACATTTAATAACCCAACTGTTGGGTAACATAGAAAATAACATGAATCTAGTAACTAGGAAGATACCTATAGTAACCTAATGGCTGGTAGACCAGATATACCATAGATATAGCCATGGCTGGTTACTATAGGTTTCTAGTCTATGGTAGATATAGCTATAGCTGGTTGGTGGTTGACCTACCCCTCTGAAAAATATTAGTCACTTGGGATTATTGTTCCCAATATATGGAAAAATAAAAAATGTTCCAAACCACCAACCAGTTAATCTAGTTTCTTCAACCTTGCTAACATAAATCCATGCTGGAGCTATATATATATATATAAAATCTCACTGTTCCTAGATGAAATCCTGATTTTGATGGAATCACTGGGTTTTTGCATTGTTTCTGTGGTGAATCTCCATTCGTAGCTCCAACTGGCTCCCCATTTTCACATGGGGAGCCTGTGTCTTCGCCGAAAAGGGGCTGGCATCATCAAGAAATCCGGAAATCAGCTGGCTCTACAATGTGAGGCCCCCGTTTACGATAGCTAAGTTGGGGTTCACATAACTCCAATTTCACTATGGTTTATGGTACGCAAATAACTATAGTTACTGGGGCGAATCTAAACCAACTTATAAAAAATAGCTATTGAAAATCACCATTTTTGATGGGTAAACCATCTATTTCTATGAGCCATGGCTTCCATAGCTATGTAACAAATTACCAGAGGGTATTCCATAGAACATCCATCATTTTCCTAGGTGTTCCAAATGTTTTTGTCCACATCTTTTTGTGCGCTTACCCATTTAGCCAAGCATCACAAAAGTTGGATTACCATGACTTTGCTTAAGGAATTCCCATTTTCTTACATATATACTAGTATATACAAGTATATATAATATTGTGTATATATATACTATATATATATATAAAAGCTGTATATATATACTAAAACATATGTATATCTATATATACACTATATATATATATACATATATATACACTAAAAAATATAATTATAGGGATAATAGGGATATTTTTACTTACATATATATATATACATATATATATATATATATACTATATACATCCCTATTAGAAGCAAGAAACTCCAGGTTGGCCAGGCATCAATTTGATCAAGGCCTGCGCCAGATTGAGGCGCAACACGACCTCCAGAGAATTCACCGTCTCCGCAGGCTGGCTGCCCTCCTGGTGACCAGCATCAGTCAGTTGGGATGGTTAATGATGGGAAAATGATGGGAAAATGATGGGAAAATGATGGGAAAATGATGG
>Ga0126342_10010192_pt1 | contig 16811 bp, 12 predicted proteins | sample Cyp1metagenome_FD_92528 | JGI IMG/M metagenome (GOLD analysis project Ga0126342, IMG submission 92528) | Coral microbial communities from Lord Howe Island, Old Settlement Bay, Australia - Cyphastrea 1 metagenome | ecosystem: Host-associated > Invertebrates > Cnidaria > Coral ... | reverse complement strand
TCACGTTTCATCATATTTCATCATATTTCATCATGTTTCATCATATTTCATCACATTTTATCACATTTCATCATGTTTCATCACATTTCATCACATTTTATCACATTTCATCATGTTTCATCACATTTCATCACATTTCATCATATTTCATCACATTCCATCACGTTTCATCATATTTCATCATATTTCTTCATGTTTCATCATATTTCATCACATTTCATCACGTTTCATCATATTTCATCATATTTCATCATGTTTCATCACATTTCATCACATTTTATCACATTTCATCATGTTTCATCACATTTCATCACATTTCATCATATTTCATCACATTTCATCACATTTCATCATATTTCATCACATTTCATCATATTTCATCACATTTCATCATATTTCATCACATTTCATCATATTTCATCATATTTCATCATGTTTCATCATGTTTCATCATATTTCATCACATTTCATCATATTTCATCATATTTCATCACATTTCATCCCATCCATGAGTTCCATTCGACCACCAGCCATCAGCCTTGAAGGCCAGGAACGTGGAGCTGTCAGCCAATGTGACCCAGCTCATGGAGGTTTCGGGGGTCTGAACATGGGGGATTTCACAAAGAAACTAATATGATAATAGTTGATAATAGTTGATAATAGTTGATAATAGCTGATAATAGTTGATAATAGTTGATAATAGTTGATAATAGTTGATAATAGTTGATAATAGTGATCATGATTGATAATGATTGATAATGATTGATACACCACCAACCAGTGATAATGATTGATAATGGTTCCCATTGACAAATGATATCTAATGATATCTAACGATCTTGTTGAGATCATCGACAGGTTTGATGATAAGAATTCGGATTCACATATATTCACATATGGATTATTTCCATCCTACCTGAGATAATGATTCCAACTGATGAATGTATTTCAGAGGGGTTGAAACGATCCGGTCATCGATCAAACTGCCCGCTGGATCCTGGGAAGTGGCATGAACCATGCGCAGCTTGGGTAGAGAAGCAGTGTCGGGTTATGTTTCAAAGTGAAATACCTAGTCTTTGGCATCAGATCATCTAGAAAGCTTGCACTCTTGACATTTCTTCCTTGCAAGCCATGGAAAGACCACAACATTCAAACATGACGTGCTGCACTGCTTTGCTCGGTACGGGTCGCAAGGCGCTGGTACAAGCAGAAGCCAGAGAAAAAGAGGCAAAGCGGGAAGGATTTGCAGTCTTCTGTAACCTTTTTTTCCTTTAATCTAGATGTATCTGGTTTGGTTGCATCTCAAAATGTCCACGACATCACCATGTATATATATATATATATATATATTAGAGATTATTATAGTGTGTATATGTGTGTCTGTATGTATGTGTATATATATATATACACACTATAACCAACTATCACCATTTATACATAGTTTAATTACTGTCAGATTTGCCATGAGTATTGCGGCCATGGTCACATGTTCAGCTCTGGCATCAGTCCTGGCATCAGTCCTGGCATGGTTGGAGGCGCTGGAGATGGCGGAGAAAGGAGCTGGAGAGAAAAAGAAGAAGAAGGTGGCGAGATCCAAAACGACTGCGAGTCTCAATGGCTGACCGAGATGTGCATTTTAACATGCGGAAACATTCTGAAATAAAATCAAACAAATTGACATAATCATATACATCAATGGGGAGCTTTTCTGGAAACACCTTGATAAAGGAAGATGTCCACCGAAGACAAACACTGTTTGGGTCCCTTTCCTTGGCCCCATAAACTTCAACCAAATCGAGCACAACTTCAGCCTCCGCAAACGCGGACGGACACCTGTAGCACCGACGCCACGTGGCAACGAAAAATGGACGCCACTCTGCTGCTTTGGAAGCCGAGATTCGCAGGGATTGGGTCTAATAGGTACAGCTCGACATCATACGGCTGGTACACATCATCTATAGGGGAGCCAACACCAACAGATTAGGTTCACCTGCGTTTTGGAATGTGATGGTTTGACACCTTCCAATATTCTAGTTGGGATCATCTTCCATGACATGCTGGTGGGCTGGTCATTCCGCATACATAGCTGTTTGATGTGGTTGAAGTCATCATGTTTGGACATATATCGTCTCGTGGATCCGCTTGCCAACTCATCTCCAAAACCCCCAAGTCAGCAAGTGAGAAGAGATAGAAGAGGGGATAAAGGAACACAAGAGTCATAGAAATTGAAATGAGACGTAAACTGATCAACACTTGCACCTGCGAATTTTTCATCATTTTTCTCATGACGCAAGCGTCCTTGTACGATGTGCTGCTGGTGGACCAACATGCCACTTTGGAGGAGATCAAGCTGGCTTTCAAAAAGCGTGCGCTGCAGGTTCATCCCGACAAAGGTGGCAGCAAGGAGGCCTTCCATTTGGTCTATGAGGCACTTGAGACCTTAGCTGATCCAGAGGCCCGCCAGAAGTATGATAGTGGAATAGCCAACATATCAACTACTGTGCAGCATCCAGAGGACACCGGCCCAAGACGCAAGAAGACTTCAATGAAGCATCCTACTGCGCAGAAAGAGCCGCGTCCGGAGAAAGCTCAAAAGTCGAAGAAACGAACAGCTGACGGAAGCAATGCAGAAACGAAACCAGCAGAACCCAAAGCCACTCAGCCCGAACAAACCAAGCTGTTAATTCGAATTCGTGATATTTTGAAGAAGTTACCCCGGGATGTGCGGAGTGATGTGATCACCAAGCAATTCTCTCAGAAACAGCGCCTCATTCTGGAGAAATGGATGGTTGACATGTCCTCAGCTCAGGGTGGAAGAGAAGGACCCTTGGAAATAGCAGTGGAAGGTCAGGTAGCAGCCGTCCAGACCCTCCATTCAACATCAACAACTCTACCAGACAGTCCTTGCAGTGCTCTCGCTTTGCCAACGTCAAGCGCCAGCTTCAGCCCGAAAGAGTCTAAGAAGCAGTCAGCCAAGCAGACAACAAGAAACCCAAAGAAAGAGCCTACCAAAACGGGAAGCGTTGGTGGCTACCTAATCAAGAGCGGTGGCTCTCGCTCTCGTTACATCGCAGGAATTTGCTTTGATGCGGTTGAGATACACACCAAACCATGCGATTTCCAGACCGGTCTCGAGTACTTGGTGGTCCTGACTGCTGTGAAGCAGAAAATGCGAGATCCCCAAACCATGCATGTTTGCTTTGAGCAACGTCTGCAAAAAGCCTTGGTGTCGTCAGCTAAAGAGCATAGGGGGGACTCAGAAGAGCTCAAACTTGACTTTTGCGTGATACACTCTGCGCGTTTCTTCATTGGAGCGGAATTACGAACCCCAAAGGTGCACACTGTTGAGCAGCTGGGGAAAACGCGCAGACTACTGGAACCATTTCGTAAATACCAGTATGCCAAGGGCGGAGGCAGGAGAAACAATTTTTGGCACTACAGCCCAGTCCATCTCCAAGATGCGTGGGGGCGGTTCAAAAAGGCAGTTGCTGAGGCATGGGATCTTGCAGGGAGAGACAGCAGCCGTGTTCTGCAGATGATGCATTCCCGTCATCAGGCTAAAACTGAATACCTGGATGCAAAGTTGCAACAGTGGGAACAGGTTCACATGGCAATGCAAGACAAGAAAAAACATCAGGGCAGGCGAGTGCGAGAAAGGAATCGGAATGGGTCTGCCAAGCTGCGTTGGGAGCGGCGACGGATGGCCTTGGAAGACAAGAACAAACACAGGCCCAGGAAATTCCGAGTTCGTTTGAACTTGCAAAAGTGTCCTTCTCAGAAACTTTCCCGGACATTGTCAGAGTTGAAAAGGCTTCTTGTTAGATGGGAATGCATCCTCAAAAGGGAGGCACGGCTACTGGAGCAGGAGCGGCAGAAAGCCTTGCAACAGAGGAAGGCGCAACGGAAGAAGGACCAAGAGCAACGAAGACGGCAGGAAGCCTTGACCAGGAAACGTTTGCGAGAAGAGGAACGCTTGAGACAAGATTTGTTTCGCAAGAGAATGAGATGCGACCTCACTATGGACGAGATTCTTGGTAGACGCCATGCTTGACGTGGGAAAAAGATGGAAAAAGGACCTGGCTGGGTTTCATTGCATGGAGCTAAGGAAAAAGTTCTTTTTCAATGCGTGGGATGAACCGGGGAGTGTGTGGATAAATCTGAAGATTCAGGCGCATTGAAAACTACGACAATGTTTTTAGTGATGGCTCATGATGTTTCTGGACATCACGGCGGTGCTAAAGATGATGAAAAAGAAGAATATGATGATGATGACGATGATGATGATGATGATGATGATGATGATGACGACGATGATGACGGTGACGATGATGATGACGACGATGATGATGATGATGAGGATGATGATGATGATGATGATGATGACGATGATTATGATGTTGATGATGATGTTGATGTTGATGTCTATTATCATGATTGCGGTAAAGTGCATGCGGCGCTTGTCCCACTATGCCATGTATCAATGTATGTACTGCACATCAATCTGGATTGAATATCCGTTAGTATCCATTGATATCAACTAATATCTATGAATATCAAATGCACTTCATGACCAGTGCCAGGTCCTACAACATCTCTATGCGCTGGTGGTGGAAAGACCCCTGTCCAGACCCAAGCTGGAAGATTCCAGAATGTGATGTGGAACGATCCAGGTTTACATATTATATATATAAAAAATATACTTATGTTTAAAATATAGTAGATATTATTATTCATGGATCATCATAATGGATTATTCATAGATCATGGATTACACATAATAGATATTAATGAACCAGAACGGATGATGATGCATGATATATATATATATATATATGTAATGTATGTACTGTCTGTATGTCTGTAGGTAGGTAGGTCTGTTATGTATGGTATGTATGTTATGCATTTTATGTAGATAATGTAGGTCATGTAGGTAATGTATGTAATCTATGTAATGTATGCAATGTATGGAATGTATGTAATGTATGTAATGCATGTATGTTAATATATGCATGTAGTGTATGTATATTGACATATGCTTATATACATATATATATATATGATAGTCGATCTTATTAATGGATCGTAATGGATGATTCTGGATGATAATGGATGAGAATGGATGATTGATAGCAGATGGTACTGGATTAATATCATACTGCTGCAAATGGAGTGCAACTGTGGATTCAGATTTGCAACAATTCAAACTTTTGGAGAGGCTTGAATTGTGTCTGCGTTACTTTGAAGAATTCTTGAAGGGTCACTGCAACATCTCTGCAAACCGAACCACTTCTCATCCGCCAAGGCCTGCCTTTCAAGGCTTACCGGAGGCCAGCAGTTTCTCGAGCTGCTTTGACGACAGGAAATCCGTGTCTTGTTGTGGCTCTCCTTCCAAGCCAACTTCTTCTATGCTCAAAGCCAATCGGCCTAGGAGACCTAGAAGATTTACTGATCACTGCATCTGTATATAGAATATGTATATATATATAACCATTGCACATTGAAGAGCCAATCTCTTGAAGATCGAGGATCGCTTCCAGCCCTGGCAGGCCTTCAATGATCTATCTGTGATGACTTTTCCACCCTCTGCGAATGCAAAAAGGTGTTCGCTGCAAACCCTCGGTTTGCCCGCGGCGAATCCCGCATATCCTTTGACATGCTCAAATCCCTGCGTAGGGTTTAAGTTTTCTACTTTCCAAAACAACAAACGCTGAAACCCTAAAACCCTAAATCCTCAAAACTTAAAGTCAAAATCACTGCGTTTAGACATGTATAGCCAGTGTTTTCATTCATCCTCTGGTGATAAGTATATCATGTTGTTTGGATGTGTTGTTTTTTCATGTGGGGTCCTCCACCAGGGTTTGGAGGGAAGGTGTTTTGTGTTGGGGATCCGACGGAGTCCGATGGAGCATGTTGTCACTGACTGACCTTACCTTAGCCAAGCCGCGGCTCAAGCTTAACGTAGGACCTGGAAACTCATGATGGTTCTGGTTCCAAGACAGAAGACCTTTGTGATCTGGTGAACTTTGGTACCAGCCAGCACTCATCATTGGGTTTCTACGATCAGAATCGACAACATATACTGGGTACAACCTGGGATGTTTGAGGGCAACGCCACCACCACGTAAAACGAAACGGCATCTCAGCCACAGGGCTCCGACTTCATGAAAGCATCACAGGCACCATCTACCAAAACAAACACATGAACACATCAAATCACCACAAAAAGTACTCTACCATAACACTATAGTTAGTGTAAGAGTATATATACTATTATACCAGTTTCATCAACCACACATCCTCCAAAAAGTCGGAGGTCCCCAAAATAGGCGCCGAAACACCATGTCAGGGACTCATAGAATCTGGTTATTCACCTGCTGGTAGATGAGGTGACACCTTTTAGAAAGCCTTTAGAATCCTTTCAGATCCTTTTGGTATATGGTGTATATATATAATATACATACGATATTGTATATATATAGTAATAGTGATACATAGTATATATATAATCATATGTATTGTTAATAGTGATATTTATTACTATATATCATTATCATATATTACTATATTTTGATTATTGTTATGATGTACACATATTGGATCATCGCTCCATATCATTCGAGTCATCTTTGGCAGAACTCTAGTGGCCCAGGTTGTGCCGCTCGTTGCTGCCCTGCAAGGTGACCAAGGTGACCGTGGGAAAGCTCTGAAACATCTGCGTTTTTTGGCAAAAAAACCTGAAGCACCATCAATTTTAGGCAACAAGTTTGTCACTGTTCAGGCTTTTTGCAACAAGCTGCGCATTGAAGATTCATTGGAAAAAAGAACATCAAGACTGAGCCTGCGATTTTTTCTTCAATTTTGTCACTGGAACTACTATTTCAAGTAATTCCGGATAGAGCTCTGACTTTTAATTGCAACTGGTCAGTACCTGAATGATGTTCTGGATAGGCCTGGTCGTCTCGACTTCGTTGCAGCTTGAGGCTATGGTTTTATGGTTGGTATGTGTTGCAGGGGTCCTTCCAAACACCGGGATACAACACGCATGGTAGATGGCTTTTAAACTGTTTCTGAACCCAATCTTTGGACCACTGATGCTTAACAGATCTATGTTTTTTTGATGTTTAAAACCCGATCTTTAAGCTTTGGCAGACCGACTGCTTTGTTCCCTCGCGTGCTGAACGCGAGATTTGCCAGCGAGGCAGGGCTTCCCATATTGCCACATGTTGCGCGAGCATCAGATCTTCATCCATGTTTTCCTGGATGTTTTCCCCTGGGACATGCAACCTCAGAAAAGTTTTGAATCAGTAGATTCAGTAGATTTGCATGATGCATACATATGCTGGAAAGACATGGAGAGACGAAATATATAGAATCTATATTTCCAGCCATGCCGCAACCAGGTACTTCTAGTGGCATGCTGGATGATGTCGTTTTTGCCACTTGATTAAAGCCGCGCCATGTCGCAACCACATCTGAGCATGCATGTGACTCTTCCAATGCTGGGCAGGAGGCCAGAGAAGTATCTCAGGAGAAAGCCTTTGAAGTTGTGAACGTGGAAGGCCTATGGTGAGCTGTCTGAACTTATAATATACCATAGTGGGCTGTCCAGACAGCGAAAATCTCCAGTCAGTGATAAATTAGTGCCATATGGGACTGCCTTCCAGTGGGTATAGATATGTATAAATGATTGATATCCTGTGGCCGAGGCTCAAGTTTTCCAGGACACATCATGCCATCCATGATCAGGCCATGGTCTCAGTGCACGTGCCACTCGAGACCTAAAGCCTCGAGCCCAGTGATATCTGGTTGCAGGGGAAGGATTGCTGGTTGATTTAAGGGAAAATCTGAAATCTCTAGGAACCCATTACTTGATTATACATCATCTAATATGGGAGTCTCCTAATTTCCTAGAAGGTTTCCCTTCCTCTCATTCTGGGAATGTGGACTGCTGGCTCTCAGGGAACATCTGAAAAAGATGCCCTCCATGCTGTGTAGACAAGGTTGGGCGATGTGGTGCTTCTGGAAGAACCGGTGCTGGTCGTCACCAGCAACGACAAAGGCAGGGCCGCCCCGGTTACGTCATTTGAAGGGATCCCAGTGGCCCGTTTAGGCGACGAATGGAAGGAGCAGCTCTACAGCAAGTGAGCCGGGGAAGGGCGCGACCCACAGATCCAACAAGCAGCTTCCTGGTCGCCCATTTTCTTCGCCCTGGCAGCCTCGAGTCTTGCTTACCACCAAAACCTTGGGGAAACACTTTACCCCATCTGCTTTCAAAGTCAGCCTAGTCATACTCTCAACCCGGTCGAACTGGACTGAAACAATAAGTTGATCACGTTCAACTTCATGAAGAATTCTCTTATTTTTTTTCACCCAGTTCATGCAGAAACTCTTTTCCCACTGCGATAAACTTACTGTATTGGTTGATATCTTCCAAGTACGTGGATATCCACCAAACAATAGTTCTTTCCATCCCCAATTCTCGTGGCGCGGTTGATCCCCCCTGAGCTTGACCAGGTACCAGGCCTTGCCAGAGGAGAAGCAGCAAGAGGTGCAGCTGGAGCAAATTGGACGTCAAGTAGCCTAGGAAAAGATAGAAGCATATTTCATCACGATTTTAGTGGGATGTTACTTTTCCAATCCTCCTGGGGGTTAGATGTAATGTATACTATAATATATATATATAATACATGTATTATATATATATATATATATATACACATACACAATATATGCCATATATGCGTATACACAAAGAATCCAATAAAGGTTGTGGGGATAGCAAACAACAATCATAGGATGATATTGTCAATGAGAATGGGGATTTGATGGTAGAGGGATCAGCACTTACATCATTGTATTGATATATTTTTAATGGGATCAGCAATCATAAAGATTTGATGGAGAACGGATTCCGGCATGACGTGGGAGGTTTGGAATCTGCATGATGCGTGTTTGCAGAAACGAGAGAAGTGGGAGTCTTACTGCCTGGTGACAAGCCGAAGAGTGCTCGCAGTTCGCCATGTGGATTGACAGATACTTAAATGCTGTACAGCAATCGCTCCTACCTATGTTTTCTGTGAGGCACAGACAGGAAGCCTACACTTTTCTGATTGCTGCTATTGTTGGTTGAAGGTGGGCTGGGTACGGCTTGTGCCATCTGCCAAGGTCTCTGGAAGGCATTCTTTTTACAAACTGCATTGGGCGTGATCAGCGCGTGAGGTGGGGTCAAAGGGGCAGGAGGTCATGGTTGGATTTGAATTCAACAAGTCTCCGGGGGTTTGGGAGACCACGAAACCCTACACCTGGACAGCAGCTAGCAAAGATCATGGCTCCCTCCGAGTGAATCAACAGTATAAACGGATCACTATCGATCACCTTTTGTGCAGCTTTTGTATTGACAGCGGAGGTTTGACGCTGCGCTATGTTTGGAGTTGAGCCGCTTCAACCACTCGTGCAGTGGCGTCTCTCAGTCCTATAAGAGCTGCTATATGTTTGGAATTAGATCTGTGAGCCAGGCTTAGCAAGGTCTGAAGCAAGTTAGACTGAGAGGCATGCCTTGGGCCTTGGGCATTTTTGACTTGATCCAACTTTAGGGTAGCCACTTCTGAGGGGTTGGTGAAGGTCCCATTTTGGGGTTTTGGAACATTGCCTCCCATGTGGTGTTGGGAGATCATATTCCCAATGATGGGGTGATCTTTAAATTTCACTCCCTTGCTTTTGAGTGATTTGAAATATTTGAATAGGGCCCCCGAAACCATGAGATTTCGAATGCTTAAAGATGACTCACTTTTTTCTTGTTGGGAAACCTCTTCATATATCATATACCCAGGAGATTTTCAGGGGCCAATCGGCCAATCGGCCAATCTTCCAGACGATGTCTAACTGTACGAGGCCCCAACCTGGAGCAGAGTTGGGACCAAGAGGCTGGTCAGGCCAGACAGCTGGAGTTGGGGCATCAAGTTTTGATGGTCCTTTTTCACTGACATCAACAAGGGGTTTCCTGTGATGGGAAGAATGAAAAACGGGTGGACAGTTTATGTTAGTACGCTGCCCTGTTTTTTTTGCTATGTCATTGTTCAATGTATGTTTCTTACCATTGATGCTTTTTGTGCTGGGGATTGTGGGACAATTTTGCCCCTACACTCTGATTATTTGGACCGGATCAGGGTGTCAGTTGTTGTTGTTGTTGTTGTCGTTGTCGTTGTCGTTGTCGTTGTCGTTGTCGTTGTTGTGGTTGTGGTTGTGGTTGTGGTTGTGGTTGTGGTTGTTGTTGTTGTTGTGGTTGTGGTTGTGGTTGTGGTTGTTGTTGTTGTTGTTGTTGTTGGTTGTGGTTGTTGTTGCTGCTGCTGCTGCTGTTGTTTTCTAACTTCGCTTTGACTTGAGACATCTTGAGACATTTTGATCTAACGACATGCCATTTGCTTGGTTTGCTTGGTCCAGAGCTGGGGCGTCTGGATTTACACCGTGCAGTTTCCATTTCCATTTTCAGTGATTCTTTGCTGCCTGGATGCCCAGTTGCCGGCGCTGAGGGTCAGTGAAGAAATGCGTCCTTCAAAAGCTATGCAGCTATGTTGAAGACCCTGTGTTTAGAATATTTTAGAATTATATAAGATGAATTAAGGCACGAACAGAATCACATTGCTTTTAGAGGGACAGTTGAGGAGTTTTGCACGCAATCAATATAGGCAGTGATGATGGGAGGCCCTGGGCAAGTCGAGCCGCCAGGTTTTATTCCTCAAACTCTGTCACTTAGGTCCGAATGCTCGTAGGTCCCAAATGCATCGAAGGGGCGGCCAGGAGGGTCGGGTTCACATGTGAAACAGGCGAAACAGATACAGCATCTGATACATCGTCAGATCCCAATTGGGAAAAGGAATACAAAGGCTATGCACACTCCTTCATCAAGGAGACTCTCACAGCGGATGCCTACTTCACTGGCTACATTGCGGCAAAGACTTTGCAGCACGAGGAAATTCTGGACCGTTGCGAGCTACTTCAACTCAGATGTACGGTTCTTGCCTTGCTGTTTGCCATTGGATGCCAGTTTTTCCTGATTTCTTGGATGGGCATCATTGGCTTTGGATACAGCATCCCCGATCTACTAAAACCAGAGACCTTCCACCCGATCGTCAATCGTGGCTTGCTTTCGGTTGGGATTTTTGCCTTCATTATGCAGTGCTTAGGAGAGGATTACAAAGTCCAGGTCTATGATACTGCACTCTACTATGTAGACTACACCGAGAGTAGCTTTGAGATGGTTTCTATATTCAAAATGGCGAAAAAGGTGGTTCCACTCCTCTTGCAGGCATCCGGACTGCTTGTCCTTATTCGATCCAAGGGCAATCTGGAGATTATTTTGAACTGCACTGCTTTAGCATTTGTTTTCGAGCTTGATGATTTGACGCTTGCTGCCATTTGTCCGCGCTTGACTGAATCGATGTACATAAGGCGAGAGGAATTCTTTGCAGGTTTGGCAGAGAATGCTGATAATGTCATCGCAACAGGCAGCTTTGCAGGCGGCCACAGAGCCCTTCATGCTCCTCTTTTAATTGTGTTTGTTTTTGTCCTGTCCATAGTCATTCCCTGATGGTATCCCCTAGACCATGAGATTTTAACACAACTGTTTTCGCATGAGCTTTGCATCTGACCTTGAGCCCTTGTGACAAGATGAAAAGGCATTTTTGTGCATCGTCGCCATTTTGCAACTCCGTTTGGCCGGAGTCCATTTCGCAGCTTCATGGGTTGGATTCACTCTGACAGATTTTTGCAATCCTTTTGTATTTTTACCATTGACTCCACAGCGAGGTTGTGAAGACATTCAGGGATTTGACTTCTTGAAGCCCATTGATTTCTTCATTTTGATGACGCCACAAATGGTACTTTTGAAGTCCTTTTCACAAAACTTTGGGGCATCGCGGCATCACAGTTCTTTTTCTTAGCACCAGACCCAAAAATACTTAAGGCAAGACGCCTTGTATAGTTAAGAACTGATGCCCTGCTTTTTGGTGACGGCAAGAAACATCCGCAAGGTGGACACCTGACGGGAGTTCTGGCAGCAAACCATTAGACCCTGACAACTTTTTCCGAATACAGTCAAAAGAATTAAATTATCAACGCCCTTCAGGTGTCCCGACATGGACATACAATCAGTAGCAAATCCAGACTATCCAAACATCGCGAAACCAACGTATGAGGAAAAGATTCCAGTGTTAGACAAGACCGATTAATGGTTTTGTTGAGATGGTTTTTATGTTGAAGCTCAACCACACTCCACAAGTTCCAGACCCAACCCAAACTACTTAAAGAGAAGACACCTTGATCGGTAAGTCGTAACTGGCAGAGGATACAGAGACATTCAACAGACAATTTTGACATTGAAAATCAATCCAACTCCTGATCCAATCAACCCCAACATCCTCAATCCTCAAATTAGTCCCAAAAATACATAAAGAAAGACACCCTGATGATCATATAGAGTATATATATATATGGGTATGGGTCAATACCTATTAATACCATTTTTAGGGGGATGAACATCCATTTACCAGCTATTTTGATGTTCACCAGGGGTACAAGGTTTTGACACACTGCCATATATATATATCTATATATATATATATAGATTATAAATGATGATAGAATAATGGCACGATCACAGCAGATTGTTTTGGCTTCCCTTTTATCATTTGTGTAGGAGTTTGAACCCCTGTATCTTCTAATCTGTTTTGTTGGTCTCTTTTCACATACAATTATCCACATCCACACTGTTGATGGATCGGATGGGTCTTGTTCCTTTGCGTTCTTGAGTGTTTGACTGATTGATCCGAAACCCATTTCAAGATTGTAATTTACATTGCTTATGTTGTCATCTCTTCATAGTCTCCTTGCCATATATTCTAGTGTTAGATCAAGATAAAAACAGCATACAGTGTAAACAATACATAAAACAACCATATAATTGAAACAAAACATGATATGTCCAATAATCTTATAATGAGTGAGTGTATCAGCATGATCAATAGAAACCACCCCCACTGGAACCATTTGCTCAAAGAAGTCGTTACAGTCTGTCGGAGGTGCTCCAAGAGGCAAAGGACTTTCCAATACATGGAACACAAACTTATGGAGATGGAAAAGCACAGTATGAAGAGGAAGAAGAAGGCACATACTTTCACCTAAAAGAGTTGAAGGAACATCTCAAAACTCTCCCATCTGATGAAAGACACAAAGTGAAGGGTTTTGAGAGATTGAGGAACCTTGACAATGGACAAGACCCTAATGAAGGAAATAATGAATCTGATACTGTTATATAAGCAAATTGGAAGAACATGAAAACCAACCTGAACCCACTGAAAGAGAGCCCAAAACTACTTAAAGAACAGATGACTGTGTTTTGATGTATATTAATATATATATATATATATACACATTGCATGGCAGTCGAGGAGCTGGCAGAAGTTTTTTTGGCAGATTTACCTACCTTTTTTGCACAGCAACATTGGGAGACAGGAAACTTGGACTGCCGATGATGCACCAAATTTGAATGTCAATTATGAGACTAAGCCCAAAATTAGAAGTATGGTTTTTTTCAGACTGTCAGACCTTATTTTGCAATGTGATGACCTTCACAGAGCCTTATTTTGCTCAATTGTTTCACTCTTTTTGAAATGGGCGCAAGCCGTCTAAGCTGGGCAGCTGGGCAATGCTCAAAACCTCACAGACTTCACCGAGCATGAAATGATTTGTGGTATAACACTTCATTGAGAATGAAAAGATGGGGGAACCCCCAACCTACTGCCATTTTCAACAAATCTTGGGGAAATATGAGTCTTCAAACACTTTAACCCATCTCAAAGCCATTTCGTGTCACCTTTTTCCCGTCGCCTTTAGCACGCAGTTCCCAGCTTCCCAGCGTGCTTCAGGTCAGGCTAGTGGCTGCGGAGCCAGTGAAAGCTGGAGAGGAGCTGTTCACTCATTATGTGCGGAAACCTAGGCGGAGCTCAGGAGTGATGATTCGGAGATGACATCAAAGGGGCTTTCTCAAAACCGGGATCCCCCAAATCATCCATTCTAGTATTTTTTCAGCCATGGTGACTTGGGGATCAGCATTTCGGACACCTCCATATGAGCTATGGTCAATACTCATGGTTAACCATTAATAGGGGCTAGTCATCCAATGGTTCATAGGGATTTATAATAGCCATATATAACCATTAAATAAGGATCCTTATTGTGGATGGGATGACCATCAACCATGTAGTGAGTATTGACCCCATTGGATGTTCGTTGTGTCTTCAGATGACTTGACTCACTCTAGGTGGAGCTGCGACTTCATAGAGAGGAGAGAAGACAGCAACTCCATGAGAACTACGGTTTCTGGCACTTTGGCAGACTTTGGCAGACTACCCTCTGGTAAACTAACATAGCTATGGAAAATCACCATTTATAGTGAGTTGTCCCATGAAAAATGGTGATACATATTTCTGAATGTTCTCTTCTCATCAGCTGCTTTTGTGTGATACTCTACACACTCAAGGTATCTCAAGGTGCTGTTTATCCAGAATTGCTACGTGAACCATTTCTGTTTGCAGCAAAACACAACATATTGTCCAATATTCCCTGCCATAACTTACTTTTAGCGAGTACAACTTATAGATATTTATACGTAGCATAAATAGGAGTGGTTCAAATTATCCTCACCCCAAAACGATTTTACTTTATTTTATTTTATTTTATCATCATCATCATCATCATCATCATCGTCATCATCATCATCATCATCATCATTGTGAATTACACGACATTACCATCAAAGTGGGTGGTATAAACCATCATATGGGTGGTTTACCATCGCTTTGCTCACATCACTATTATCATTGTAATCATAATCATTATCATTTAATCCAATATTATCCCAGATCGTTGTCCTATAATAACATTGAGTTACACGACATTACCATCCCAGCCCAAGCCTATTATGAGCATCCCAGGTGCGACTGCAAAGCCTGCTCGGAGCCCAGTGAGGGAAGCGACCGGCGAAGGACCGGAGATCCAAAGGGCAAAATGGGTACCACCAATATGAGTGAGTGGTTCATACACTTTTTACATCTTTTTACCCAGTTATACCATGTTATACCCAGAACAATGATGTGACATTGGGTGGATGGTTATTTAATGTTATTGGGATTTTTGCCATTTTTTGCCCAGCAAAATGGGGGACGTTACCCTCTGCTATCATCCCTTCAGGACAGAGATGAAGCGCCGGGAATCCCAGAGGAGCGATGGACTGCGACGATGGCTGCAGCGACGATGGAGCCGCCATTTTTCCACGGGAAAATGCGATGATTTTCCCATTGAAACACATCATTTCGTCATTTTAAGCTGCATTGCTGAAAGGGGAAAATTGAGGGATATTGCAATATATTGACAAAGAATTGCCATTTCAGGAGAATTGGGATAAATCATGATCAACCATTATTTTTTTTCGGGGATATCTCATTGCCATGTTTGATGACCGAAGGGATCATCGGGGATAATCACAAGCAAATTCATGCCTGATGTGAGCTTATGATGGATTTGAGATCACGAGGGAACTCAACATAGGGCCGCAAAGGCATTTATGTGACATGTCTTAATCCGCGTAAGCTAATAAAGCCACTTGGCGTTTTAAATGCTGGACGGCACATGGTGAAGCCAACCTTTGCATTAAGGCTTCGTTTGTAAGCTCCAGTGAAGCCTTCCGAGCACTGTGTAGACCCCACACAAACACACAAGACGCAGCTCAATTTTCTATGAACCATTTTGAAGAATGTGTGATGATTTGATAAACCAATGTTCAGGCGAAAAAAAAACAGAATCCGTTCAACCTGTGTCCATTCCAATCAGAACCTCTGTGTTGGATAGCTTTAGGTGTCATGGTCAAAAGTTAGATTCTATGTGTATATATAATTATATATGTAGTAGTATATATATATACTGTGTATATATATATATATATCCGTATTGGAAAAGGGTCATACCACCGATAGGACAATTACAATATCTTATAGCATTTCTATTTCGGATTCCCAAGGCCAGGACGACCACACCCCATCACCCAAGGTTTAGATGACTCCATCCGAGTGGATCAGCAAGATCGTCTCAAGAATATGGATCGGGGTGAGCGCGTGCAGAGCTCAGGAAACGGGTGAAAAAAACGAAGATCAACAGCCACCAAAACCCATGAAACACATGGGATGCAAAGGGACAATTGAGAATACATGAAATTGAATTTTGGAAGTGTAAAATCATGGTTACGAGATATGTTAGTTGATGAATTACAAACTTTTTCAGATGACGCCTACCAACTGAGTCCGTGAAGCGGGTCCTGAAACTCTTTGATCAGGAGAAGGGGGTTCGAACATGCTCAGCATGGCAGTTTTGCCCAAAAATAGGATAACCCCTCCAAATCCAACAGGTTAAAAAGCATATTTTCTTCATTCAAAGCAGCAATTTTGGGGTGTATCATATCTGCTGGACAAGCCCAAGTCCACGATTTTTTGGCTTAAATCCCTACTTTGGAGGGTAACATCTCCCATTTTGGTAGATTTAATCCCCATTTTGGTGGGCAAAAATCCACATGTTGGTTGGTTTTCTCCTCGTTTCTGCAGGGTTTCTTCCATGTTTTCGCTGCAGGAGGGTCTCCACTTGTTGACCTGGCGGAAGTTGCAGGGATTCCAAGATTCCAAGCTGTAGCAGAAAGCCATGGTTTTTTGATGCGAAAATTATGATCATCCACAGTTTTTTTTTTTGTGGGGGGGGGGGGGTTTGCC
>Ga0126342_10010191_pt1 | contig 16812 bp, 10 predicted proteins | sample Cyp1metagenome_FD_92528 | JGI IMG/M metagenome (GOLD analysis project Ga0126342, IMG submission 92528) | Coral microbial communities from Lord Howe Island, Old Settlement Bay, Australia - Cyphastrea 1 metagenome | ecosystem: Host-associated > Invertebrates > Cnidaria > Coral ... | reverse complement strand
TATATATATATAACATATTTATAGCACCCCCAGAACAGAACACTGATAAAATCCCAAAAAATAACGGCCACGGTTGCGCAGCTTTCGCGGTCCACGGCCCTTGGCCTCGATCTACCTGGATCGACACTTCGTAGCTTGGCGACATGTCGGCGACAGGTCACCGAAAGCTACGGATTTTAAGGAACATCCCAGCCATTCCCTTGGAGTTTTGATGTTTTTTTTTGACAATTCAAAATTTAGATATAATAACTACATATATATATACAGTATATACAAAAGAATTCAACTTGTAACAGGCCGGAAACAAAATATTTAGCGAAATTAATGAGTGATATATGGGGAAATTATGCTTAGCTTACCAATCTTATGGGGATGTAATGGAATGTGATGAGGATATAATTTGATGGTTTAAGCAGCAATCATGGGGATGTGTACCCAACAATTTGTGGGGATATAATTCGATAATTCGGATATTTTCAGGGGATATGATGAGGATATGATGTTTATATACGCATACATATTATATTTGGTTGGTGGTTTGGAACATTTTTTTTTCCATATATTGGGAATAATCATCCCAACTGACATTCAGAGGGGTAGGTATACCACCAACCAGTAGAAGTACTATGATTCTTGGGTGAATTACATTCTCACAAGGAACATTATGATTAGTCACTGGATTTGAGGGAACCCTATGACAAACCCTTGCGAGCACTTTTACACGCATCAGTTGGTTGATGATTAAGCCATCATATATGGATATGTGTATGCACATTTGAGTAGCGTTTTACGTTTTTGTTGCTGAATGCAGAAAAGTAGATAAAGTGGGAACTCCACAAGACATATTATGCCCCATTGTGTAGGCTCCCATGCAGACGGCGTAGGTTGCATAGGCATTGGCGTACATAGGCTCGTTTTAGCCTACACCGCGTAGGCTTTGTGTAGACACTCGTTGGCAACAGCTTGAACTCATCATTTTGCCTTGGTTAGTTGGATATTTGTGCCTTCTGGTTCCAAAGCCTCATGCCAAAATTGAACACAAAAAGAAGATACCTCATGCAATGGCGTAGGCTCGGCGTAGACAGTTGCATAGGTTATATTATTACTGGTCATCGAAAGACACGGATAGAAAAAACATGAAAAAACACTACTCATTTAAATTTGTGTCCTGATGTTCTTGTATGCAATGGGGATACAAGGACATAAGACAATGGAATATATAGCCATGGTTGCAACATGTTGTAACATGTTGTAACCATTCGGGTATATATCCAAACATATGTGGGCTATTGCCATTGTTTTTACCCATTTCCCTCTGGTAATCAAACGTGGCAATGGATCATCCACTACTTTAATTGCTATGATTTGAGTTCGATGTTTTTTCCAGGTGGGTCTATTACCCTCCGGCAATGAAACATGGCAATTGAACATCCATCATTTATAGATAAGTTTCCCATTGACACCTCCATTTATAGAGTGGATATAGTTCCAAGATTTCTCAGCTGGCCATGTTTGGTTGGAGGGTAATAACCCCAGCTTGCACCCGCAAGATTCCAGCTGGACACTGGACACCGTTCGCAAAGGCCTTGTTGCGGCCAAAGCTCACATTCCGAAAGGCCCGAAGAATGTGGACACTGAGGGGTCAATTTAACCAGCAAAAACAATGATTTAAACATGGTTCAATCATGTGTAACCAGCAAAAAAGGTGATTCAACCAGTAAAGTGGTGATAGAACAAGCAAAATTAGCGATTAATAATCAACACCGGGTATTTGAATTTGACCAGCAACATAAGTAATTATGGTGCATATTATATATATACATGTATTATATATAATATATATGTATATTATATATATATATATATATATTATGATACTACACGAAATAATATGAATGGATATCAACTGGGGAATTGAATCACAACTTCGCGTTATTTTCAATGAATAAACATCTTTGGAAAAGTCCCGGCTAACCATTGATAGGTTCAGGCCTTCGTGCCAGGCTGTGGATCATTGCCCACATTAATCCCTTTACCCTGATATTGAACAACCCTCAGAAACCATAGTTTAGTAAGGGATTTAGACATATTTGGGACCATTTATTGGGTGTTTAATTCATTGGGGGTCAGAAGGATTGAAGAATCTTTCCCTGTGAATCAAATGCTGGGTCTATTTGCTGACATTTGCGGTAAACCTTGTTTTTTGACGTCCGTATGCATTATTTGACGTCCGTAGCCAAAAATTGGCAACATTTGCGGGAACCATAAATGCAGTGAGCACGAGCGAAAAGTAACAGGGGCTGATATAAGATGAGGGGTCAATCCTGAAGAGATCACGGTTCATCACCTTTTGTCACGGTATTTCCGACAAATGTCATAATTTTAAGTGGCAAAAAGATGATTCGTCACGATTTGTCACGATTTTGAACTACAGTACATATGGCCATGATCAACACGCATGCGCATCTTCGAAACAAAGGATGTTTGCGTTTTTTCATCAATTTCCGACAAAATCAGTTGGATTTCCGACAGATTCCGACAAATGTCACCAAAATCAAGCGTTAACGTAGATGTCGCTGTATTTTGACTACATTGCTATTTTTGATGTATATATGCCGACATCGATTCTCAGGGTTTGACAAGTTAGGGTTCTTGTAAAATTATAGAAATCGAAAGATAGAAAAGTACCTACAAAAATGTACTATCTGTTTTCGGGGTTACTACAGAATATGTATATATATTATGTATATTATTGTATATTTATGTGTATATTATAAATAAATAAAGAAATAAATAAATACATAAATAAATAAATAAATAAATGATACATATATATATACATATATATATATATACATGAATTAATTCATTCACAAAAAACTTTTACATTTTATTCTTGACACGACCGGACCGGAGGTGGTATGTTTGCTGGCACAATTCCGAAGTTGCTCGACGCGGATGTGGCGAAGGGGAATGGGAATGGGATGCTCATTCTCCTAGGGTCCTAGGGTTCAAAACATGTAGCCACTGCTTGGAGAATATGTCGGGTAATCCATTTCTGAAGTTGGATAATTGTTGAAGTGGGAGAGGAACAACTTAGGTACAGTAACTCCCTTTGAACTAACTTCTGAATATTGCCGAAGTGCTTCACTCTTCCACTCTCCTTACTCCCCGGTGTCCTTTTCGGGTTGATCGATTGAGGGTTAACCCGTGAAATCCCCAGAAGGACATCATTGTTCTCAGCAGATTCTCAGCAGGAATTTGCTATCCAGCTGACAGTATGTGTCATAATCATAGTAGGAAATCCACCGCGAATTGGGCATTGGAGCTACACTGTCTGGAAAAAAACGCCGGACCATGAGATTGGTTTGATGCTAAGCGTTGGTTTTTTGGGGCCTTATCTTTGCGCTATACCCATGACCCCAGCGATCTTATTGCATGGAACCGCAGGTGTTTCCAAATGTGAAGAGTATGTGTTTCCTTTCAATCCCTGATTAGGCTCATTATTTGGGCAATCATATGCAATCATATTTTGTGTTGGACAACACCCCCATGTTTTGCATGCATGCATCCCCATGTTTTCCTGTTTATTGGTCAGTCAGTATCCAAACATTCCAAATTTTGTTCAAGATCCACGTGGCTCACATGATTCCTCGTCCTACCAGGGCATTTCCTTGGACACGTAAGGCCTGAAGGGTCGCTCCGACGAGCAGAAGCTGATCTTGGCTTCTTGGCGACCAAATGCTATGGCTCAGCATGCAAAAGCGGGGTGCTCATGCGACTGAAACATGGCCGTGTCAACGTGGTATCAGTCACAGCCACCGAAATCCCAAATGCACGTCCAGGACGCGCTGTCCAGTGACTTCAGCTTGGAATATGACTTTCTGTCCATCATCTGCGAGGACCAAACAGGGGGGAATTTTTCATGATAGTACGGTTGAGAGTAGTATAATATAGTTTAATGGCAATACGTAATAATGATCTATAAATATCGATAGCAGAGTCAGACAACAACCTGAGCAGTGTTCAGTTGGCCTTTGTTGATTCTGCATTGAGTTATACACTATTCTATCCTCTATATATTTCAATCATCACCATGACTGAAAAAAAATGTCATGCCTGGTGCTTCGACATCCAGGACTCCTTCAACAGCATCGACACTTTGTGCCTCCTTGTCGCGGGCGTTGCGAGGTGGGGAGATGGGGACTGGATCATCCGTGAAGGAAATGGAGGTTTCATGCAAAAATCAAAAGAAGTCATAGGAAAATATAGGGAAAACACAGGGAAATCATAGGAAAATAGGGGGAATGGGGAAATCATGAAGGAACATATGGGGAAATCACAGGAAAATATGGGGAACACATAGGAAAAAGTCCACTATAAATGGAGGTTCATAGCTGGGACAAGTATCAAACGAAAGGATGGATTTCCAGCCACAGTAAATTGAATCAATTGGGGAATTCATCATGATTCAACCGAATTATGGTTGAGACAATTATATAGTGAATTATCGTTGATCAATAATTAGTCAATTGTGCTCGATATTGTTGATATTGTTGATACCCTCCAGTAAACTAACGTAACTATGGAAAATCACCATGCTATTAATGGGAAAATCCACTATTAATGGCCATTTTCAATAGCTATGTTAGTCATTACCAGAGGGTATATTTGGGGATTGAAGCCGACTATAGACACCGGACGATTCGTCCTTAAGCCCAGCGACGTTGGAACCGAGCGTTGTTGGTTGGAAGCCGGTTGAGTCCCCAGGAGTATCCTTGGAGTGCCATTTTGGGAGGTTAGTACACTGTATGGGTCACTGTATACTCGGGAGCATTCCCGGATGTTTTATGTATATATAATTCTATATATCTATATATATATAATATAATATATATATAATATAATATATAATATATGATATATAATATATAATATATAATATATAATATATAATATATTATATATAATATAATATATATAATATGTTTGCATTTTTGCCGTTGATCCTGTAGTAGTGCATTTCTTCACCATTTGTTTCTGGGAGGAAGTTGCCTCATGAAGGGAAACAGTTGACTTTTTCTGGCGGATTTGTAGCCATACAATTATATGTGCCTTGCCTTTTTCGGATCAGATGGGATTGCCATTTATCCCACGAAAACGAAAGGTTTGTAGAGGATCAACCAGCACGATCTGATGCTCAAACTGGCATCTCAACGACGTCGCGAAGCCTTTTTTGGCAGGTCGCAAGTGCGTTTGTTTCTCGTCGGGGGGCCTGGCGGGACCCAGTGGCTGTCAACTGGGGTATAGCTACATATATCGCATATGATGGATCATTATGGTATGGCAATTAATATGGTTTCTCACTTCTTACTACCTGGATCACCTGGGTCCGGTCCTGCATAGTGAGAAAATCGACGGGTGAGGGTAAAGGCACCATCATTTGTTTGGTGCATTCCAAGATCGTATGCTTTCACCAAAAGACAGAAAATAACGACTATTTGGATGGTAAGTTACTTTCTATCTTTCTTTTGGCCCAGTATTGCTGGTATGTCCGGGCCGGTATGTCTATAAAGGATGGACATCTATTTTCGGCACTTGAATCCCATGTCAGAACTCACTCCTTGTTGAGTCTTGGTTCCCAACTTTGCTGGGTTAAGAATTCAATATACCCTCTGGTTATTTAACATAGCTATGGAAAACCACCATTCTTAATAGGACAATACAGGTAAATCATCGATAAATCGACCATTTTCTATAGCTATGTTAAATAACTAGAGGGTACTTATTTTGGATAAAGAACAATACTACATTGAGTATTATATAAGTTGATCTCACTCATATTCAATATAGTTTGAATTTATTTCCGGACATGACAGTTTGTAAAATATTCCTCGATTTAGAGTATTCGATGATTTATGATGATTTGATATTTTAGATAAACAACATGTTAAAAATAATTGAATATAATGAAGAACCATAGTCAATATGTTGAACATATTTAATCTGTAATTACTTCTGGAAAATGGACATCTGTCATGCTGTCTTTATCTAATGTATTTGATATATTTTGATAATATTCAATATATTTTATGTTTCAAATACAGACATATATTAAATATATTTAGATTTCTCAAATCAATTCAATAGCTTAATATATGTGAAATCTTTCCAGTGCTCGCAAAAAAAAAAACATCGCATAGACCGAACTATTCCCTCGTACCCCCCAGCACCCCGCGCAATCATATTGGTGTTTAAGAACCTTATGAAACCTTAATAATTGATAAATATGGTGAGTTAACGCTCTTTTCTTATGACATCCAATACAGATAAGGTTTAGTTAGTAAGTGTAATAACTAACTGATTATTGCCCCCAACGTCTCCATAATTTTGGGCCAATCTCCTTGAATAGGGGATCACTAAACCTTGTTGAGATTTATTAAGGATTGTAATAACCTCTATATCAATCAATTACTAACCCCAAAAAATCCCTATTAAGCCCAATCAAACCTGTGATTTTTGAATCTCCCACTCCTGCCAGACCCTGACTCACCTGCCACGGCTGCGGGAGTACATCAAGGTGGATGGTGAAAGCAACCTGTGCTGTTGGCAGACAAGATACATCCATGATCATCCATGGATATGTTCACAAAAAGTTGTGATTTAACCATGAACAATGACGATTTGACCAAGAGAAAACATGGGCTATCAAGAATTGGAACTAAACATTCAAAATTCTGAATGCTGAAGAATAGACGTCTGGTTGATTTTTTGGACCGGGAAAAAACCCACCAGTGATACGTCATTTGCTGCCAAAGATGGCGGTGAGTTGAATCCAAGATGGCGATTCTTCATCCTTACTGGATCTGGTCCAATTGGGAAAAAAACCACATGTATCTGGGTGAATTATAACGACCTCACTGCGACCTCACTGGGAATCATGGTTAATAAGGGGAATCATCCCCAAATGGCCTTAATTCAGGTTGGTGAAATATTATAATTTACCCAGATATATGTATATAATTATATGAGCCACTGCAAAAACCCCGGCAATACTACCTATGTATTGGACGGACATTGGTTTATAGAAATTGATGGAAATTGTTACAAACACACGGTAAGCGATGGGATCTTCCCAAATTAGCGATACCCAAACTGGACGTTGATGTATGTGAATTATATATATAAATGTAGCAGTTTCCTGCAAGCGATACCCCCCAAGGTTACCGTATATCATTATTGTACAGACATGTGGTAAGCGATGGGACCTTCCCAAATTTGTGGATGTCCTTTCCGTGAACCTAGGGTTTTCGAGATTGCTCATATATGTATATATATATACATTTATATACATTTATATGCATTTATATACTATGTAATTTCTGACATGAATTCCTGTAGCATGGCCGTAAATTGGGGTATCCCCCATGCGACCCCTACGTGGACTTCGCCCAGAAATATGTGGGTTGTGAATGGATCAAAATCCTGGGTATGCCAAAAAGTGAACAGAATATAACAGAATAAAGGCCTGTTCCGAGATTCCCCACAATTTCACGCTCCAACCTACGATAGGTCCGATAGGTCAATGGTTGCTGATGCTGACAGGAAGTCGGTTCATTCACTGTAGGTGATTTCTGTTTTTTTTACCCAAAACGTATCTGGCATCACGTGACATTGCAAACTGTTGGGCGCAGGTCTACAAACGCTGCGAAAGGCCTGGTTTTTTGTTGATGATTTTCCCACCGAACTAACCTCCATAAAAAGTTCGGGTATTTCCCACGTTTGAAAACACTTGGAATTTTGCAGCACCAAATATGAAGGTCTAAACCACCATTGTTATATCCATTTAGTTCGGGGAACCTGTCCACCTCAGCAGTTTCAAGAGTTAATCTACAGAAATGGAAGGATCAAGTTGCTTTATGTGAAGGATGAACGTATATAAATTCGAAAACCACGAACGACATGGGTTGCATACTGTGCTCTGCAAAGTATACCTAATATTTGGTCAGTTTATAGTGTAGTAAATCCGATGTTGGACATGGTGAGTCATTGGCGTTGTATTTCGATTTGGGGCGTTGTTCTTTGAGTAAGCCATAGTAAAATTCCCTTATTGGTATGCACGTCTATATACATAATGTAATGTTATGTTATGTTTTGTACTGTACTGTGATGTAATTTAATGCACTGCAATGTAATGTAATGCATGTATGCCATTGCATTGCTATATAAAACTAGTTGTTACATTATGTATGTGATGTATGTAATGTAATGTAATGTAATGTAATGTAATGTAATGTAATGTAATGTAATGGTATGGTATGGTATGGTATGGTATATGGTGTATGGTATGGTATGGTATGTATGGTAATGTAATGTAATGTAATTCAATGTAATGTCATGTCATGTAATGTAATGTAATGTATGTATGTGTACATATATATGTATATATATATATGTATTTATGTTGATTTTATGAATATATAACATACTTTGATATGATTATATATATACAGTATATATATATATATATAATGAGTCACGCATATATGTATTTGCTATAGGTATAAATACATGCATACATATATTATATATTTACACACATGTATATTACACACATGACATCATATATACATACACATAATTGACAAGTATGAGGATATTCAATATTCAAGGATAAGCCGCTCCAGCTGGCTCGAAAAGCCAGGCTCTTCGTGTTCAACGCAGACAGTCCTACAGGGTCGGAGTTGAGCGATGGGTGGGGCGATGATGGGTGGCGAATGTGCGTATGATACGTATAACTATGTTTTTTTTGCATATAACTCTATACTTATATGATTGTATGTGTATATTATTATATGCATGATTATATATTATTGATACTTGATTATGAATGCATGATCCTCGCGATGAAATTGACATGTAACGCATGAACAGTTTGTATTTGGAATGATATACCTTGGGTACACATATGGTGGGTAAATACATGTAAATACTGCTTGTATGTAAGGATGGGAGAGGACCCAACATGTTTGATCAGTGATCTCTGTGATCATAAGTCCACGCTTTCCCTTCTGACATAGCCATTCTGGCTTCCATTATATATATAATTATATATATACATGCCTTTTCCTACCTCTCATTTCATTATTTTTATACAGCCACCACTGAAGAGCAACTTGGACTGATGTCTTCAGCAACACAGAAAACATTTGTTACTATCCCGCATTTTGTTGTCGCACACACCTTACACCCATTTTTTACGTGGCTGTATCAAACACTATTTACGCTGCTCAACTTCCCATTGTTGGTTGTTGTTGAAAGCCGTTTTTTTCTTGTTTACAGTCAATAGCTGCACCCCATAGTTTTGATTTGTTGACATCTCCCCATGTTTAACCCATGTCTTTTTCTTCAACCCCCATGTTTTGATTATGTAGAAGTCAAAACCATGACTTTGCCTCGTGAATTTCCCTACATGTGTTGGTTCAAAACCATCCTTTTGAACTTGTTTGGTAGCTTCAACCCCCCATGTTTTCAAAGATGAACCCCCATAGTTTTTGTTTTGTTCAAACATGTCCCCATCTTTATCCATATTTGGGGTCGGTTCATCTCATCGTTTCACATATGTTTCCATAGTTTTCTTCCATGCCATGAATTGGCCGCTGTTGGGCTCCTATCAGGCGTTACTCTTTGGACCTCCGTAGCCCCACAGACTATGCTGTGGCAGAGATGTTGAAGATGTCCTTTGGCCCTGAACCTGCTCCAAACTGTGGGGAGAATGGAAACTCTGGCCACGTTTGGGGTGTAATTTTACCATATGGTGATGGGTCAAAAGCCCTTTGTTTCTCACATTTGGAGGGGTACATTCAGAAATTCCAGCTATTTTGGTGTGAACAGGAGGGGATTTAATTTTGTTTTGACAAAAATAGCAATAGTTTACCAAAATCCCTACCATGTGGGTACCAATGGAGTGCTGGGTCAGCAAAGTCGGGCGTGACTGTGAAAATCAATCCCCCGTTTGAAAAAGCTTTAGGGGGTACACCTTGGTTCATGTATAGATTAGCAGGTGACTAGTGGCTAGGAATATACTCATCAGCAATAGAGGCAAGGGATTGCTTGGGTTTGTCTGAAAACAAGGTGCCCAGAAAGCGTCCCATGGTTTAGAAAAACAGTGCCTCTTTCCAAAGGAAGAGATGGCCATAAATTGGAACCAGTACATATACCTCATATCAGCACAAACTGGTGTGTGTCTACAATTTGTTTCAATCAACCGGCGAAGGGTAGGCTAATCAACCATGCAGAATAAACAGATGCATATGGCTTTGTCGGAATTTAGGGTACAGTACCCCCAAAATCCAATGGTTGAGTTGAACAGAAATACATTCCGGGACCGACAAGGACCCAAGGCGCATTTTGATGCATTTACAGTAAACTTTTCAGATTCTGAAAGCCATATGTGAGTCGTTTCTAAAATCCGCCGTGGTGTGGCTGTGGTGGGGATGGAGGCAGGGGGGTGATAGTTATTGCATCTGAGCCTCCGCATCTTGAGATTGTGCATCACTTGGTGCAAATGGAGCGGCAAATGGCATGTCAAAATGGAATAATTTTGGGAAGGTTGGGGGGGAAGCTTTGGGGGGAGGGCCATGGAGCCAAGGACCAGGTTATCTATATGATATCATTACAATATAGATTGATCTATATATATAATGTATAATATATATGTGTATATATACACATACATAATGTATAATATATAATATAGATTAATATATATATATAATGTATAATATATGATATATGATAATATATATAGTATAATATAATAATATATATACTATGGAACCGTTATATCTAATTGTTGTTATTCGTACGTATTATGTATATATGTCTAATACTATTATGACTGGTCATATATATATATAGATTAATACATAATATACATAATTCTGTATCGATCTGATCGAAACTGCCAGGTTGGATGCCTGGGAAACCTCCGTGGCGCGGAAGCAGAACCTGGAAGATCGATCGCAGCTCGGGGGGCCCAGCATCTGGAAGGTCCAGTGGTTGACCAACAAACGTGGCGAGTTCATCAGCAAAAATGGTGATTTAAGCAACAAAAAATGGTGATTTACGAAGGACACATTGAACTTAAAATTTTTAATGAGCAAAGAATCTCTGAGCCTTTAATTTGTGGGTACTGCCATCCTAGATGATGGAGAAGATAGATTGTGATGTGTGTGAACCAATTAATTAGGATTAATTAGGTGATTTACCTGCCAGTAAACTCACATAGACATGGAACGTCCACCATGTAGATGGTTTCCGAACGGGAAACCCACGGATATTCATAGCAATCCTACGTTTACTGGAGGGTTACCAAGAAAAACATGGATTTATCTAATTGAAGTGTTTTTCTCAACCAAAAAAATATTTAATCAATTTAATCGAAAAAACCTGTAACCATGATTTTTTTTTTTTAAACTGGGATTTAACAATCAAACAATTGGAATACATAAGGGCACAAAACCAATACACATGGTGAATTCACAGAAACAAAAACTGGACTTTGTTATCATCACATAAAAAGAACTGACCAACAAACAAGGAATATTTGGTGGTATAACATGGAGTTTTGATGGGCATATCATGAACATGTATATATATAATGGGATTGAACACGTTGACCAAACATATGAAACTCACAGATTTCTGGGAGCTTACATTCGGTCATTTTTGTTTGCATGTATATCAGATGTGTTATGTTGAATGATTGCTTCTGTTTTGCCTGTGGTTCAATTGGAAATAATTGGAAGATCTTCCCAAGAACATGGACCGGGGCCCATTTTACTGACAGCTTCATCCAAGAACTTCATGCAATCTGAGTAGGGTCATCCTAAAAGATTCAGAAGGTTTGTGAAACAAACATGGTGATATATTGAACAGTGTTCAAAACCCTTGTTGGTTCAAGATTATAGGGGTTATACTACCCAGTAATTTGCGGATTATCATAATCCATTATGGGAATCCCTATTAAGCAACCACTATAAATAGAACGACAGAGGGTTTTGAACACTGTTGCCTTGAACAAACATCTTTCCATTTGGGATTTCAAAGATGACTTTGGCACGGTTGAGATGTGGTATCCCTGTATGTTCGGGTGCATCAGAAAGAATAGGACATGGTGAACATCCAGAATTTCATCGAACTGGGGTGTGCATCTAACGAATCGAAAAAACTCTAGATTCATATAGAGGTGTCTTAAAATGGTGTATCCCCAAAACCATATCTGGTTGGTGGTTTCAAACAATTTTTTTTCCAGAATATATGGGATAATCCTTCCCGTTGACTAATATTTTTCAAGATGGTTCAAACCACCAACCAGCATAGATTTCAATACTAAAATGATCAATTTTTGGATGATTTAGGGTACAATGACTCAGGACGCTTCCATGCCTCCAGAGTCAAAACTTTTTGTGAATTTCCCAGGTTATCCACAGCTACAAGGTATACCCAGTGACCATAGCCATAGGGATGTCTATATAAAACATTATAAGATATTATAAAACCATACATTATATACAATATCATAATATATATACACATATATTACCATACTACATTATACTACATTATATACTATACCATTACTGTACCAATCTGTAGATTCCATTATTATCCTATCATCCTATCCGACCTGGGACCCATGTCCAAGGTACGGGAACTGGTCCAGTGTCCGGACGCCCGGTTCCGAGGTTCCGAGGTTTTCTTTGCTGGGAAAATCCCCTGGAAATGGAGGTTTAGAACTGGGAAAATTAGCCACGCTTGAGGGATCCGCAGGGTATTTGATGGAATCCATAGATTGGTGGATTTACTATGATATATCCATCTAATCATCTATCAGTTGAAATATCTTTGTAAAAAGTCAACTTGAAGCGTCCTGACATTTTTCGAATTCCTGAGGTTCAACAGGAATTCGATCTGAACAAGAGTGTCACATCAATGCCTATTATAATGTCTTTGGTTGTTTCAGGTACGGTGCAGTACATATACTGCTTATTGTCCATGTCAATCCATTGTGAATGTGACAAGCCTACGAATAAATCTGCATTTTGTATATCATTTTGTATGGTTTACAGCCACCATTTCTTGTCATATCGGGAGTGGTTTGCTTTTGGGTTTACCACATTACATTGGGGATGTTTCTGAATTCTTGAAGTTGGGATGAAACGTGGTAAGAAACCGCTCGAAACCTGCTTCCAGGGACTTGAGCTAGCTGCTAGCTATTCAAGTGGCCATATGATGCCATATGATTCTGCGTTCCCCAGCATAAACCATCATTAACCACCCAAAAATGTGCGACCGTTTCAACCATTGTTTGAAAAAACACCGAGTGAAGGTTTCTATCACCAGTGTTTCACCAAGCAATGTTTTACCATGTTTTACCAACCATTGTTTCAACCCTTGAGAAACTCAACTAAACCTTCATGTTTTGCCAATCCGGTCGTCCAGGTGCGTAACTGCACGCATCAAAACGTCTTGATGACCTCTTTGGCCGATTGGCAGCTCGGCTAATCTCTGGAGAGGCACCCGAGATGGATTTAGATACCCCGAAGCCATAGCGAGGAGTGAATGGATGTGAATATATAAAGGCTCTATAAATTTAAATATATAGGTTTTGACCCCGAAAATTTCTGAATCTAAGATACTGTTGTACTAAAACTGTACGTGTACTATGCGTATACACAATGTTCTTTGTATTGGCTGGTCGAACATCTACCTCTAATGCATTAAATCTCCATGTCTTGACAATTTTGCTGATTTGAGCCACAATTTGGGATGTTTGAAAACATTGCTGACTTCTTTTTTTACGTTGGTGAACATGCCAATGATTGATGCACGCTACAAGTCATTTTTTTTATCCTCCAAGTCGCTGTTGAGATTGGTTGTCAATCCCGATGGACTGTTGATTAAAACACCTTTTTCAAGACAGAATTTGATGGTACACATGTAGACGCGCGGTTGATGTTCTTAAACCATCTTAAACCCATACTTCTGCTTTTAGAAGGGTATCACCAAACCACCAAGGTTTTGCGATGGTGAACCCTCGTTTTGTTGTTATGGTGAAATCCACATTTCATGGTTAATCCAGTCAACTCTTCATCTGAAAAAAATCCCCGTGTTGTGGGCTAAAACCCCATTCCCACTTTTATAATGCTTCAATCATGTTAAACCCTTATTTGAATGAATTAAATCCCGGTTCTTGATGGTGTCATCACCTAGATCTCAATTGTTGTGAGTTAAACCGTTAAACCCATTTTCGGATGTCTTATCACATTTTTTTCCAGATAGATCTCATGGTTTCTTTCTCCGATGGTGACATCGCATGAATTTCTGACTTCAATCAGTTCAATCCGACCTCAGGTGATCCAACGACCTCACTGTTCTCCATCACTTGTTCATCATGGTTAATATATGGGGAATCCCCAAATGGCCCAACTATTGAGGTTACTAGTAGTGACATTTAGTGACATATAATCTGCAGATATATTTGGCCAAACATGTTTCTTAACTCTCCATGTTTGGCAAAACCATGGGAAACAACGGACAAGTCGCCAGTCGCCAGCTGCCCTGGCTGCCCAAACGGGTCGAGGATCCTCCCCTTCTTCGAAACGCTGGGTTGGACTTCGTCACCTGGCGCCGCCCCGCAACTGATGCCTTGCCCTTCCAGGACAGGAGGCGCGGACGCGGATTGGATCTGGTGAAGTAGCTCACTCTTTGGTATAAGTGAATAGATATATCGAACTGTTGCGTTTATTGATATGTATATATATATATATATAGAATATATATATATATATATATATCGAACTCAGTAGTGAATAGATATTATATGTTATTATATCATTAGATCGAACTAGTTATACTAGTTCATGGGTGTTTTCATGGGTTTATATTCAAAAGAACTGGGAGGATCATCCAATGGTTAGTCCCGTTAGTCCCACCCCCCAGCAGGCATGGTTACTGTGGCTGGTAAGGCATATTAAAGCCAAGTTATAATGGAACATTACGTAATATAGTCAGATTGACAGGTTGTAGATGGGTTACGTATAATTATAATGTATACACATATCTCCGGCTTGTAAATTTAAGATTTGGATAAATTCGTAGTTATTTGATGTCGATTAAGCAACAAGAATGAGGATGTCACCTTGCAAGTAAGCATTACTGTAATTACACCATTGCCTTTGATGTGAGTATTGAGATTGTTTGCTCTGTGCTCCCACAAAAGCCATGGATTTCAGTCACAAAGTCAATGTTCCCTCCTTTGTTCTGGAGACATTGTACCGCCGTTGAATGATGGTGACTGTCAGGGGTAACCATGAAAAAGTCGAACTTGGTGAAATCTGATAGTTTATCCAGGTACATATAATCCATTCCCATGATCACGCCCGTTATGATCACTATTTGTGTTGCTTAAATCCCGAAATTCACATCTTGTTCTGCCGTGACAGGTGGGATGAGATGATGGTGAAACTCTCGCAGGTGCCACCAGGATGGTGGAGTTGGTTGCGGAAAGTCATAGTGAGTTGCTCAGTGTTGTTTTCTGCATGCAAATTTAGGACAGACCAGCAATAATACTATAACAATATAATAATCTAATAATAATCTAATAATAATATAATATATTAATAATATAATAATATAATGATATAATTATATAATGATATAATGATATAATGATATAATGATATAATGATATAATGATATAATGATATAATGATATAATGATATAATGATATCATCATCATCATCATCATCATCATCATCATCATCATCATCATCATCATCATCATCATCATATAATCATATAATCATATAATCATATAATCATATAATCATATAATCATATAATCATATAATCATATAATCATATAATCATATAATCATATAATCACCATCACCGTCACCATCACCATCACCATCGCCATCATCATTATCATCATCATCATCATCATCATCATTCTCATCATCATCAACATCCTCAACATCATCAACATCCTCAACATCATCAACATCCTCAACAACATCAACATTCATGAACATCGTTTTCCCATGATGAAACACAACAATCTCCTGATTTTGTTGGGCGAATACAGCACATTTCCCACATATCCACATGTTGAATCATGCTACAATTCGACACGACCAGGGACGACTCCTAGGCCTCTGCGAACAGCCAGGCCCACTAGGCCCCACGGCTACATGAAATGACTTATCAGGGCCGTAGCTTTAGTTCTGGTATTTCATCAATGGCCATTTTAGGATTCTAGATTTAAGGTACCTACCATATATAAGGCCTATGTAAGGCCTATGTAAGGCGTATGTAAGGGATACTTCCCATTGATTTCAGGGATACTTCATGAAACTTCCCCGTCGTTTCGAAAATCAGGATGAATCTCTTCTTCAACATTCCATCAAATTCATGATGGCTCTTTGGATAACCATCATGACCCCGTCGTGCTTCATTTTTTTCACAAGACATCTTAAACACAAACCAGGGGCAGCTCTTTTAATCCCATCCCCTGACACTAAGCATCAATTCAACGCACCCTAAATGGGTCCCAATATGTCGTTCATTTCCTAGTAAGCCATGGTTTCTCGGTGTTTAACATTTAGGGGCATGTGACAAACATATATTATATATGGGAGCCGTCCGTAAAAGCAGGTCACAAATTTATGAATTGATGCGTTTACTTTGCTTTGCGCGATTGCTAAAACCTGCATCGCGATAGGCTGAGCGATTGGTTGGCGATT
>Ga0126342_10010190_pt1 | contig 16813 bp, 15 predicted proteins | sample Cyp1metagenome_FD_92528 | JGI IMG/M metagenome (GOLD analysis project Ga0126342, IMG submission 92528) | Coral microbial communities from Lord Howe Island, Old Settlement Bay, Australia - Cyphastrea 1 metagenome | ecosystem: Host-associated > Invertebrates > Cnidaria > Coral ... | reverse complement strand
TTAAACCACCATAAATCACCAGAAATCAGCATTAAATCACCAGAAATCACCATTAAACCACCATAAATCACCATAAATCACCATTAAACCACCATAAATCACCATTAAACCACCATAAATCACCATTAAACCACCATAAATCACCAGAAACCACCATTAAATCACCATAAATCACCATTAAACCATCATTAGTTTACCAGAGGGTATATCCAACTTAGCTATAACGGGAGCCTCACCTTGGAGGCGAAGGGATCAGACCTTGGTTGAGAAGCTGATCTCCAGGAGCCAGGGAAGCCACGGTGCGGTTTGTTTTCTCCCGGTGTTTCTTTTGTATATACAATCATATATATATATATATGTATCTATCACAATATATATATATATATATATATATATGGATACATATACTATATATATATATGGCATTTACTCTATGCACGCTTTGGGTTGTTGACCAACATGAGTGAAAAAATAGTTGGGGTGACGTCTCTCCGGTCTGAGGGCTTCATGTTGAACACCTTGATGAAATGGAAATGAGCAGAAATTTGCAGATGGGAGAGGGTCCATTTAAGAGGATTGGAGTTTGACGTGCGGACCAAAACAAAGGACAAAGAAAATTGGTTTGGTAACTTGAGCGCAGTTGCCTCGTGGTCCCCCAGTTTGGCTCACCCACAGTCGTGAAGACAGTGCCAGAGACCCAGAGAGCCGTCATGGGAAGACCTTGGGCCGCGGTGAGACAGGGTACGATCCAAAGACAGGCCGGGTGGCAGCGTCCCGCTGCTGGAAAAAACCTGTAATACACTCTGGTACTATTGGTATGGAATAGTGAATAGTGTGAGAGGATTTTCTCCTGAAACAGGTGTTCCTAGGCTGTTTGATTTTGCTTGTATTCATTCCAAGCTGATTGGACTGCGATGATGCCAAGTTGCGATTGTACCCTCATTACCAACGAAATAAGATAGTCATGGGATATTGCAAACAGGACACAGGTGTTCTTGCCTAAGTGTGGCGTGAAAGTCATACAGATCATCAAGGGCACATCGGGAAAAAAAGTGCACACAACTGGCGCAACTGGTGCCTTGCCATTCAGAAAGGAAACAACTGTTTTCCTTGAAGTAATGTACGTTTTGCACCAAATAAGTGTGTTTTTCGAGCTGTCACTGTTTCTCGCAAGATGCTTCATTGGGATTGGAGAAACCAGCATCACTTTCGGACTGAAAGCTTTCATTATTGAGGTTCATATTACTTTCATGGGCTGCAAGCCAAAGAAGCCAAAGTCAGAGTTGTGTTGTCCTGTTGCAACTACTCTGCAGCTCCAAATGATTGATATTAACTGAAGAAAAACACTGCCGCAATCAAGATGACATTTGCAGAGACTGATGCGGGAGGCTAGGGGAATGAACTGGGCTGAACTTTACCTTGGTATCAATGGTGTGACAATGTTTTACTCAAGTTAAATGTCATAAATGTATATAAATGTCATTTTGTCACCAATAGATACCCTCTGGTAATTTAACATAGCTATTGAAAATTGCCATTTATAGTGAGTTTTCCCATTAAAAATGGTGATTTTCCATAGTTTATGTTAAATTACCAGAGGGTACCAATACCCTGTGAAATCCAGTCATTTCCAACAGCATTTCCAGTCCAGCTGTCATTTTTGATACGCCATGTAGAGGCACCTGTGCGGAAGGTGATGACAAAGGGTTCACCCAAGGGAGCCGGGACACTTGGCGCCCAAAGATTTCTGATCTTGATGAATCATGCAGATATTGTGTGATTTGTACGTGTGAAACCCTCTGGTAAACCTACAAAAAGCTATTGAACATGGCCTAATAGTGGATTTTCCCATGAAAATGCTGATGTTCCATAGTTTTTTGTATGTTTACCAGAGGGTAAAAAATGGTTCTGGTGATAATGTGGTATGTTCATGGTTAAAGTACCATAGATAATATGATACATGTTTTGATATCATACCATGATCATGGTTCTTGATATGGTATGTTACTTGTTATATGGCATGTATATATATATATACATACGTATAAATGTATAGGTATACATTTACATTACATGTATGTATTTTTTTTTTGATAATCCAATATAGCCATTTGATACAGCAGGATCAGATGAGGGAAATTATCTAGACGTGGGGTATTTTACGCTGCAGTGCGATTTTACGAAAGGGTACCTAGCCACCTACCAAGTAGATCCAACTAGCGTCAGGTTGGCACAATGGAATCTTCATTGAGCATGGCTTAACTGCCAAGGCTACCGCAAATCTCACCTAGTTGGCTCACGATGGATTTTAAGAGAGAATGACAGAAGAGCTAGGTAGCTGTGTGGATCTTAAAGGGCATTGAATTTTCAGCTAGGGTGTGTGTAGCTTCAGGAATAAGCTGCACATCAAGCGGTGGTCATCCCTTATAGCAAAGGTTCTCGCACGCCATAAGACTACTCCGAACAAATACCGACCCTCTATTTATTGACAATTGGAACGCTGGATAAGTATATACATATATAATCATATATATATATATTACATATGGGTATGTCTTAAAACCTATTACACTAGGATTTGGAAGATGAACATCCATGTGTATCCATTTGTCAGCTATTTTAATGTTCATCAAGGGTGATTACAGGGTTTTGACACATACATACATACATACATGCATGCATGCATACATACATACATACATACATAAATACATACATACATACATACATACATTCATACATACATACATACATACATACATGCATATATATATACATTATAGTTACATATATACATAGATTTCTCTTAGAATTGCTTCTTGGGTCGTCCATGCCAGTTTGTCAGAAGCAAAATCTCAGATTGCGCGTCAGATTGACAATGGGTCCGGAGAGTAACAAGCTGCACCTGGATGAGCATGACATCGGCAGTCTTGAAATACTCCTTGAACTTAGTGAATGAATGGACGGGACAAAGTTCTACACCATCTAGATCAAATCTAGGGCCCTCCATCATTCCGTTGCTATATATATATATATATATATGTATATATAATTCCCCAAACTATATATCCAGTAGCGACTCTTACCCATGCCACGGCAAGGAAGGGACATTCCAAAGGCGGCAAAGGCGGATCTGGCGCATGGGTCTTTGTTCCGAGTGGCGCAAACATCTCCAGCGTCATTTCGAAGATGCAGCTGAGAGGACTGGGATGATGGGTTCAACACTTCCACCAAACCAGGAAAGCGTTGGGTTGAACAGCAATCTTTAACACAGTTCATTGCAGGAAACCAAATAAGTTCGGTTCAACCTAGTTCTTTCTGTGGATTGTGGAAATCAATTCCCCCAAACTGATCGTTGCTTTAGACACTGTGAACATATGTCAATATATCATGGCCTTCGAACATGTTCGGGTAGAAAGAAGTGGCTTTAAACCTGCTCTGGTGCTTGTAAGTTAGATTTGTTGCTATGTGGTATCATATAGTAGTGGCCATCCGGTGTCAAACATGGCAAGCTGGACAATTTTCGATCAACATGGGCAATTAAGTGGGAAAATCATCGATGACTGGGTGATTTTCCAGATTACCACAGGATATTTGCATGATTCACTAGAATTTACTATATGTGGCAACAAACATAGCTGTTGTTTCTCTGCATCACATACGCAACACGCAGAAAGTCACAGAAATTTGCCAGACCAACCTGTGTGGTTGATGGTATTTTCGACTTGGATTCTAAAAGGGCCTACCTTGTTGGACAGATGAACACCCTGAAAACCTGGAGTTCACATGAACATAGCTGGTAGTTGTGTATGTTCTTGTCTCTATGGTATTTAGCTTTGGAACCATCATGAAAGTCGGTTCTTGCAACCCCCTTATAGGTCAATGACAGCAGGGGTGAAAGCAACCTTCAGCAGCTTCACCACAGGACGACCGGGAGCAGTGGCGAAAAAGTTCTTTCGGCAGAAAAACTGGATGTTTGAGCTGGCATGTGGTGCAAACAACCATTGGTTATAACCTAGAAGATCTTATAAGTTATAGCATGTTTCAACCCATCTACAAATATATGAGTTGAACATATATATATATATATATACACATACATACACAGTTGTATGCCACTTACTAGCTGGTATGAACATCCGAGGAAGGTTCAAGCTGTGTATAACTTTGGGCATCCAATGAGATCCGATCCCCGTCACCAGATGGCGATGGCAGCGATTCATGGTGACATATTTTCTGGTAGAGTTACCCGGCCTGGTAAACATACAAAAAACGATGGAAAATCACCATGCTATTCATGGGAAAACTCACTATTTCGACTGGGCCATGGCTTCAATAGCTTTTTGTAGGTTTACCAGTAGATGTATTCATTTTCTCAGGAGATCAGTGAACAGTGAAGTCTTTTAGAATCAGAACAGGATGTTTAAACTAACATGGCTAAAAGAGTTTAAACTAACATTCTGTTCTGTGACATTGCTAAACTTGTTTCCTATGGCCCAGATGTCAAGGATCATCCGATTGGGTAATTCCACTGGGACCAATGGGGACGGATCAACATCTCTTATACCAATATTTAGGGGGAATTGACATAAACAAAAGCTATTTTGGGGCTTGCCAGATCATGCCAGATTACCACAAGGTGAGCGTTATACAGATATGAGTTGGTTTATAAACCCCCCATTCACTATAGGTATTTCTATGTATTTCTACTATAAACCAGTGAACTTGGACTTATGTGCACCAACTTAGCTACCGTTTGAAATCCACTTGCGGGTTTTAGAAAGCATACTTGTGGGTGCAGTTCCAGTGAACTAAGTGGATATACCGTAGATGGACGAATTATTCAAACCCTTATACATAGAGCAACTGCCCTCACCCCAAATATCAATGTTATTTTCTTGTTTGGTTCGTTCCTTCGAATGGACGAAATAAATCAAACCCCCAGAGCAGGAACAGCACTACGAAACCATAACATTGAAATTCGGGGGAGGTAGGGGGTGGCCTATAACTCATGGATAGGGGTTTGAATAATTTGTCCATCTACTGTCTTAAGCGTTTATTTTTTCCTCATCTTTTGTTTTCTATTTCTGAGGATAATGAGAATCGATTCTTCGTGTTTTGGGTTCCTGGTTTCCACCATCCAAGTCATTTTCTTTTTGAGACTTTTTCCTTCGAAAGAGGAGGAAGTAGGGGCCATGCTGTTTGAACAGCATTCAGATGCACTGAAGAGCATCTTCCGTAATCTTGGCTTAGAAAAGGTATCCAACTTGCAGCTTAGGCCTGAGGTGTGGAAACCCCTCTGATTTGTAGCTGTCCAATCTGACCCGTGCCATAAGTGACCTTGAGCATCTTGTCCGCTAGCAAACATAATATAATATATATATATATATATATACATATATAATCATATAATATATATATACATATAATCATAATATATATATATATATACGTAATATGTTGCATTTTTTCTCATTGGATCCCAAGCAAGCACCAGTTTTGTGGGTCATTTCATCCCCATACCCCCGAGTTATGGCAATCTTCATTGCGAAAATAAATTGTTCAACACGGTTCAACGTTTAAAAACATCAGGTCTTTGTTGGTATTTCTTTGTTTTTCTCCCATTTTTTTTGGGATTTCGTTGCTATGTCCATGTTTTTCCCCATGTTTTGTCAGACACAAAGCCATAGCACCCCAGCCATAGCTTGGTGCCACTAGGCCACTGTCCAAGTACGAGGAGAAGCTCCGCACCATTGACTCCTCCTTGAAGGTGCACCACCATGGCGTGGCTTTGTAAATCCAGGAAATTTATACAATACATGTATGTGATATGTTTTATTATATTTCAATATGTATATATATTATATATATACCATGGTATGCATATATATATATACATATATTTATGCATGATCCAGTCCCCCGGCCACCCACCCCCCCATGGTATCCCCCACTCCCACATACATACAAAGACACATGTATGCATACCTACCTACATACATTCCTACCTACATACATTCTTAACTACATACATACATACCTGCCTGCCTACATACATACATGCCTACATATACACATACATACCTACCTACATGCTTTCTTACGTACCTACCTTCATACATACATGTGCACATGCATGCATACATACATAGATACCTACCTAGATACATACACCAACACCTACCTACATGCATGCACAGCTTTGTACATACCTGCCTACCCAAGTAGATACATACATACATACATACCTACATACATACATACATACATACATACATGCTTACATACATACATACATACATACATACATACATACATACCTACCTACCTACCTACCTACATACATACATACATACATACACTTCTGCCTCCCTCCACCACCACATACCCCACCACAGGAGGGGGGGTTGTTGGGGGGGTTGGAGAGGCTGGCACATGTATACACATGTAAATGCACACATCCATTGTGACCCAAGTTACGGCTTCGCTTGTTTTTGCATTCAACTTCCCATTTCTTGCTGTTGCCCCGGCGTCACCGCGGCAGGTCTGGCAGTTTGGCTGCATTGGAATGGTGGGGATTTCCCCCAACCCACTGAGAGCTCCATCCCACGAGTCAGGTAAGGTTTATGAATGCAGTCGGGATACGTTCTTGTCCAGACTTCCCAAACACGAACCGAATTGATTATGTTTGGATGTTCATTCACCCAACGATATTCAGTTGTGATATGTTGTGATCCGTTCCTAACATTGGTTTCGTCTGAAAATAGGTACACCCAAATCCCATTAATTCAAATTAATTCATGATCATTTTCCTTATAAAACAAACCATTTCAGACACACCCATTTCAAAAAAATCTGGAACGGTGCAGTGGTCACTGCCGAGGATAGGAGGACTGACCCCAAACACCACCTGGAAAGATGTTGAGAAACACTTCGCCACTGTAGCCAAGCCTTCAATCACAGCTCCTTGGCATGCGATCCAGCATGGTGATTTTTGCGGTATGTTTTTTTTCCCATAAATGGGGGATCCCCAAAATGGATGGTTTATTTATAATGGAAAAATCCTCTTAAAATGGATGATTTCGGGGTACCCCCGCTTTAGGAAACCTCCATTTGGCAGAGTTTTAAATGAACAACTAGGGACGCTATCAATAGGTTTTTTTTGAATATTTGTGTGTTTTGGGGTTTTTAACCTGACCAAATTGAGATTCAACCAGCGTACATCTGGATTTCAGCAGGAATGGATGTGGGTTTGTCCAACCGGGGGTCCCCCAAGTTGTGGCACTCATGGGAAAAATGATGCGAAACGGCGGGACGTTTTGGTCCAAACCCAATATTGTGGTCATGGTTGAAAAAGGTTGGGCTGAAAAGTTGGATGGTTGAATAGTGACAATGAGCAAATTTGTGGATCCATTGGAGCTAATCATTGGAGTTAGTCATTAGAGTTAGTCATTAGAGGTAACAGTTAATCATGAGCAAATTTGTGGATATCATTATTTTCACCCGATATGATTGGATCTCATTTGATGCTGAGACACAAACACCACACCATACTGGGCAGAGATTCTGGGAGGAACGACGCATGGTCCGATCGTAGCCGACCAGAGCGGTTGATCCCTGTTCTTGAAACCATGCTTCGGAAACTATGCTTCGATAGCCAAAAAGAGGAAACTACTGTATTATCCGAAAACCAACATTAAATACATGCAAAACTCACCTAAAACAAGGCTAAGCAAACCCTAAACCATCCCTAAATAACCCCTAAGCCAACGCTAAATAAACCCCAAATGAACCCTGAATAGACCCTAAACTGGCACAATCTGGGAAGGTTAAAAAATGACTTAGAGCGGTGACAAATGTTAGTTTCAGCCATGTAGTTACTGAGGAGATCCGGAAGAATGGCACCGCAGTGGCGGCCTACAAGACTGCGGAAGAGGTGGAGGTGGGCCTAGGATCCCACCAGCTGGTTGGGTCAATGTTTCTGCATATTTTTGGCTGGTACATCATCAAAATCCATAGAATTCGCCAAATGGTAGATGTTTTTTCAATATCCCCAAGATAAGTTGGCTGGTGAAAATCGAAAGAGAGATCCCCTATGAGTTGGTTTAAGGGAAATGTGTGACCGGGAAACCTAAACCAATTTGGTGAAACGCATATGAGTTTCTTTGAAAATGGTACCCCAAAGATACAATTTTAATGGGACATTGGATGATAAATCATTGGATCTTGGGGCTTGGGTGCACCCTTTTTGCAGAGAAACCCATATGTATATCATATATATATATATATATGTAATATGTATTGTATATATGTATATATATGTTGATGTATATGTGTATATATATATATATATATATTTGTTGATATATATATATATGTTGATGTATATATATATATATATATATGTATTTTAATGTAATGTAATGGTATGTATGAATGTATGTATGTAATATAATGTAATGTAATGTAATGTAATGTAATGTAATGTAATGTATGTATGTATTAATGTAATGTAATGCAATGTAAAGAAATGTAATGTAATGTAATGTAATGTAATGTAATGTATGTATGTGTGTATGTATGTATGTATGTATGTAAGTAAGTAAGTAAGTAAGTAAGTAAGTAAGTATGTAATGTAATGTAATGTAATGTAATGTAATGTAATGTAATGTAATGTATGTAATGTATGTAATGTATGTAATGTATGTAATGTATGTATGTAATGTTTTAAATGTAATGTATGTACTATAATGTATGTAATGTCATGTAATGTAATGTAATGTATGTATGTAATGTAATGTAATGTAATATAGTGTAGTGTAATGTAATATAATGTAATTTATATATGTTATGTATGTTATGTATGTTATGAATGTAATGTATGTTATGCATGTTATGTATGTTTTGTATGTCATGTATGTCATGTATGTTATGTATGTCATGTATGTTATCTATGTTATGTATGTTATGTATGTTATTTATGTAATATATGTAACGTATGTAATGTATGTAATATATGTAATGTATGTAATGTATGTAATGTAATGTATGTAATGTATGTAATGTAGGTAATGTATGTAATGTAATGTAGTATATTTTTAGTGTAATTTTATGTAGTTTTATGTAATGTTATGTAATGCTATGTAATGTTATGTAATGCTATGTAATGTTATGTAATGTTATTTAATGTTATGTAATGTTATGTTTGTATGTATGTAATGTATGTATGGTATGGTATGGTATGGTATGGTATGGTATGGTATGGTATGGTATGTATGTAACTATTAATGTAATGTAATGTATGTATGTAATGTATGTATGCATGTATGCAATTTATGTAATGTAATGTAATGTGATGTAATGCAACGTAATGTAGTGTAATGTAATATATGGTAATGATTGGCAATGTAATGTATGTAATGTAATGTAATGTAATGCAATGCAATACAATGCAATGCAATGCAATGTAATATAATGTAATGTAATGTGTATATATATATATAAGTATGTATGTATTGTAATGCAATGCAATGCAATGTAATGTAATGTAATGTATGTATGTCGTAATGTAATGTATGTATGTCGTAATGTAATGTATGTATGTATGTATATAATGTAATGCAATGCAATGTAATGTAATGTAATGTAATGTAGTGTAACGTAACGTAATGTAATGTAATGTAATGTAATGCAATGTATGCGTCTATGCATATGTATATGTATATGTATATGCAAATGTAACGGTATATATATATATATATGTGTATGTATGTATGTATGTATTTATGTATGTATGTATGTTTTTACTACTTAGATTCTTAGTGTTTTTGGGTCTGATGGAAATTTCCACATGACCACTAACTAAGAACTAAAGTTTACCAGAGGTGATGGGAACCATCCAACATATTACATATGTATATAATATATACATAGTTGTTGGTTGAATCATGTTTTTCTGGTGAAATCGCGTTTCATTGGTGAAATCCTATGTTTCCGCTGCCACGTGTTTCAACGTTCAGACGGTGGTCGCAGAGCTAAACGGATCCGAGCTCAAGGGCAGCTATATCGAGGTGGACGTGTTGCTTGGTAGTGAATGGACCTAAGACTGGGGACTTAGCAAAGTTGGTAAGGAAACCACAAAAACTGGTGTTTGTTTGGGATGATATATATATATGTATATATATACAAATGTTGTATATATGATATAACCCAATAATATGATTCTTGAGATTTCTTGGGTTCTGAAAATGGGGCAGTTCGCTCCAGTTATGGCTGATTTACTAGGGGCGATGACTCTCAACATCTATATATAAACCATCCAAGTTTGGGGGTCTCAACAGTTCAGTGAAGTCCATATTCAGAAAATGATGAGCTCCAGCAAAAGGGGGATAGATTTGTTTGATTCACAATGCTGAGGCAACTATATTAAGGGGAATCGGGATATACCTAAAGTTGGGTTGCACATGGTCACACAAAATTTGGTCGCCAGTAATTGCTCGAGACTGGGACCAGAAACATACTCCAAGCATGAGTCATAACTATGTTTGATTGTTTTTTGTTTGGGATCACTGACTGCTTTTTGGGGTAAAAGGCTTGGAATGGTCCCGGAATGGTCATCGTCGTCGTTGTTGGACGAAACGAAACAGTTTTCCAGCTGCAAGCTGCAGATCCGATTTTAAGCTCACATGTGTTTGCATCAAGTGTACACTTGTTTTCCAAAGAATTAGAGTCTTTTCTGTCGACTTGCCCAAGTCTGGCCATGAAAGTAAGCATCGATCTTTTAATCTTAATGGATCTTGATAGTTTTTTTTTTTTTTTTTCGGTTATAGTCGGTTTGTTCCCGCCAAATGAGGGTATCCAGAAAAAAAAAAACAAGACAGAAAGAGTGTCCAACATGTGACGTCGCAGCAGCCCATTCAGGGCTCTGGCTGAGGTGGGTTCAAAAGCCAAAGACTGAGAAAACCAAGGTAGATAAGGAGTGGAACAAACACCAAATTTGTACATTGCATGTCCTTAATACCTTCAAAAGAGTTCAAAAAGGGTCAACGCATACCTGCCATGTGTATTCCTTTTTTGGATGTTGTACATGGTATTAAGGTGTTGACTCGCGCTTGGTATTTGCATCTTATACAAGTTCAAAAACAGTACATGTCATTCCCTTCAAAAAGAAATTCATGTGCTCATAATATGTATACATATACATGGTTTTAACTATTGTCTATGTCATCTATATGATCTATATGTGCAGATCTGATATATATATATACATATACATTATATAAGGACTCATTTTTGTATATAGAACACACACATATATATATATATATATGTATGTGATAAATGCATGTGTATGTATACAATAGAATGCATTATACGAGATTCGTAATATAGCTGTTATGTTTCTGATATATATATATATATATTCTACATTCACATAATGGTTTTTTAAAGTACTTGTGATACACATATTTTACAGTATGAACAAATATTGTACTACGTATATTGTATTATGAATATTGTATTATGTATTATGTATATTATGTATATTATGTATATGACATATATGACATACATCATTCGAACTGTTTATATATATGGTAAACATGCTGGGAAAAAGTTAGGTTCTCTATTATATACGTGTATATATATATTTGATGCATTTGAGCTATACAGTAATATACAACATGCATTTATTCACGTGTAAAACACAATTCATATAATTTATATGCAAACATGATATATATTTATATGAATGTGATATATATATATATATATACGTATATATATATATACACATGTACATACATATTTATGATACAACACATGGATTAACAATGACAATATATATATATACATATGTACAACACAAAAACTACAGTTTATGTAGAACATATATATACACGTGATTTTTACATTGACATATAATATAATGTCTATATTGTACAATATCTCTATGTATGTGTACTTACAGTATATATATTGTATTTATTGTATATATATATAACGCATAATATGTGCAATGATATATATTATATACATACATCTACACTGTAAATACACATTAATCAGCACAATATCTATGATATGTCCATAATGTATGTAAACTAATCACAGTATGTTTTGTTTAATGTTTATAATAAACATAAACATTTATGATATATGATTATATATATATGTACACCATATCTTTCAAAGTGTATGCAGTATGTAGTTTTGTTGTGTTTCAGTTTGATTCTATTTAAAGTATGTCAATTTTCTACGATATTACATATATTGTGCTACACATCTGATATATCCAGTGGCAACTCTGAGATGACCTTTGATTCACCAGGACGGAAAGACAGCACCAAAGAAGTCGGTTCCAGTGAAGGGATCTTTGGTGAAGAAGATGTGGCTTGGCTTCTCTTAAGGGCGAAACTTAAGCAACACGCAGCTTTATCCAGGCGACATTTTAATCATTTATTATTGGAATGTTAGTGTAAAATCACTATTACCTACAGGTTGTATTACTGTCCCGTTAGTGTACTGTTAGTGTACGCGATCTTGATGGAACACAGCATGTCAACCCTGAGCCATGAAAATTTGGTTGTTTCAGGGCAGCTGAAAATGCCAACTCCCCGCGGAATTGCATCGGATGTTCCCCCTACAGGTACCTGCATTGTTTCTCTCAAATCACCTCAGAGAGCTGTGTTTTTTCTGGAGGATGAGAGGGGGACCTCATGGCTGACCCTCGTGTTTGTGAAAAGGAATCATCCCTGATGACTGAAACATGCTGGATGGACTATAACTATAGGCTAGGCATATACCCCATGATATGTTAGCATTCAATGGATTTACCACATTACTAAAAGTCAGACTATCTTCGCACAGTATTAGCAAACCACCAAGCATGTCAGATCAATAGATCAACGAAATTTACCCTGGAGAATCCTCCATGTATAGATAATTTCTTCCATTTCAATGCCTAGAAATCAGCCATCGGATTTCCCATGGAGCTCACAGCCAGGCCAGTGAAGCAGGTGGCCAAAGTGAATCCTAAGGCCAAGGCTAAGGCCAAGGCTCAAAACGACAAGATGAAGGACGCGTTGCCGTCACATCCGTGGAACGAATGTGGGGGAACACATGGGCACAAGCCATGGCGAAACTCCACATGTGTTGTAATGTTTTGGAGTGAAACCAACGGTTTGGAGCAATGATTTTTCATGTCTTGACTGGTCGTGGTTGTGGTTGTGGTTGTGGTTGTGGTTGTGGTTGTGGTTGTGGTTGTGGTTGTGGTGGTTGCTGTTGTTGTTGATGATGATTTTGGTTCATAGTTCCTAAGTGGCAGTGTGTCAAAACCTTGTACCCCTGGTGAACATCAAAATAGCTGGTAAATGGATGTTCATCCCACTAAAAATGGTATTAATAGGTATTGATCCATACCCAAGTCATTGGGAGGCCCCACGTGTTTGCATGGGCTGTTTGGTCGTTTTTTGGACTGCGAATCCACCAAAGTAAATTGTGACATGCTCCAGAGGGCAATCCTTGGTCCAACAACATCTTGCCTTGCGTGGCCATTCACCACCCACAACCAACAATGGTTGGATCACGAGTTAGTGTACTCCCTGTGATTTGCCAACAGCCTCTGCCTTTTGATGTTCACACCTGGAATGTCATGTTTTGAAACTTCTGCAACCTAGCCACAGACCCTAGAGAAGCGGCACCATTTATCTTATAGTGCCTGATGCAACGACTCCAAGGTCAGTTTTTTCAGATCACTCAGATGAAACAAACGACTCGACAGATCACTCAGCTCAAATGTGATGATACTTTCCAGAATCAGGAGACTTCAAAATGCTGACTTCAGTAACGCACGTGGAATTTCTGGAAAAGCTCCAGGTTTTTTTTTGGTCAACCGATAGAAAACCAACTTCGAGTCCACCGAATCCGTGAGGAGAAGCTAGCTGCAGTGCCTGCAACAATGAAGGTTTCTGGGTGGTGGTTTGGAACATTTTTTATTTTCCATGTCATATATATTGGGTAAATTATAACGACCTCACTGTTCTCCCTCACTGGAAATCATTGTTTATTTTTGGGACATCATCCCCTTTTATGGCCTTATATAATTCAGGTTAGTGAAATATTGTAATTTAACCAGATATATATGGGATGGGATGTCATCCTTCCCATTGACTTTCACTCCATGGTTTTTCGGTCGATGGTATGGTGAAAAGCACCAGGTTTGGATCGGTGGCCTCAGTGAAGGAACGACCTGGATCCTTGGTGGACCAGAGAGGGGGGATGGGGTGGTTAACAAAAGACCGTCTCTGACCATGGTGACCATGGTGATTGAAGGGACAACATTATGGACAGCCACCTATCTCCAGTTTAGATATGTTTAGATATGTTTAGATGTATCCTCTGGTATTCAAACATGGATAGCGGGGAAATCCACTAAAAAAAATGAGGCTTTTTTGTCGGAAAATCGACGAAATAAAAGTGGGATTTCCCCTGGCCATGTTTGATTACCAGAGGGTGGGTAATAACCAGAAAATGTTGGATATTTCGGGAAGTAGTAAGGATTAATTAAAAAATCCAAGAACCGTGGTTGAGGTACGGCTAAGGCCCCTGAAGATCTGTCACATTCTTTCACCAACAATGAGACTAGGGCATTGTGCTGACCCCTGACGTGTGGGTGAATGGATGGCCCAACTTCGATTGGTATGCATTGATTCAGAATAATAGGATATGTATATATATATATATATACACACATGGTCTAGATATACAACCCACTACAACGGATTAAATTGGGTGAAAACAGTCATTCCACACGTTCCAGGATCTGTGTACGTTGGCTTCTCTCTTTGTAAGTACTCCACTGCCAGAAACTGCTTGGTGCTGGTGTCGATCCATGTAGCATCCCTGGGATAATTTGGGTCTCTCCGGAGTGAATTGGTTTATATCTGAGGAAACAGCTTGAGGCGCACATGTCCACTGTGATGAAGCCCAAGTTGTCTCACATTCACAAAAACACAGGACAGCTGGGACAGCTTGCAAGTGACCTGGAATCACATCCTGAACATGTGGTGCAACTGTCACAACAGGCTAACAGGAAAATGCCAAGTCCCAGCTGTATTCATGGCTATTTTGCAGCAATATCCTGAGAGTCGGGAGCTTTTCATGCACTTTTCGCATCTCTTAGCATGGTGATCCACCCTGTTTCTTGAATCGAAGCTCACGACAGGAATTTGCGTTGCTTGGCTGCAGCTCAGAGATAGGTGCATCTTCCATCATATTCCAACCAATGCCCAAGAATTCACCACAACCAGCTCAGATCAACAAGCACAGCACCAAAATCCTAAAGCTTGAGAAATTTGGTGAGCAGGTGAATGTGAATCTTCAGAGGTCGAGGGTATCACCTGGCGATGTTCGAAATCGCCACCGCGACACCGGGCCCACAAGGTCTATGAGACTGAAGAGGATGTGGCCAACGCCGTTGCCATGATGGACGGGACAGAACTCAACGGCAACCGGTTGCTGGGAAGATGGTGAAGATATGTTTTTAGAACAAACGGATGGCTTTTGTTTAAGGTGATTTTTTGTTACTTTCCCATCTTTCCCACTTGGAAATCCACTGCTTGGGGAATCGGGAATATGGTGGAATATGTTCATGGAATATGTTCTACCTTTTGGGGCTTCCGCAAATCCTGCCGAAACGGATGGGTTCGGCAGGAGTCTCCAAGCTGCGAGCCAGTGTAGGAATCTAAAATCATCCCAAAAATTGTGATAGTCTGCAGGGGTTGGTAACTGTCCCATTTTGAGAATATTGGACATCACCTTATAGTAGCCATTATAGACCATATACCTAATGGTTGGGTGATGTTCAATGGGGACATTTAATGACCCATGGTCTGGTATTTGGTGATCATTTGCTCCGAACATTTCCGAAAGATCAGAAACAGTCGCCAGATAATGTGTCATCAAGCAGCCAACATCGTGGCGGTGCCAAGGTTGCAGGTGGACGTTTGGACCTTGCCAGAAAAGAGGGAACCAAAGGCGGGGCATTTTTTCTGGTTCAAGGGATGTTCTTGTTGGGAAATCCTATGCTGCACTGACTTTGGGGAGTTCAAGTATGATCGATGTCTGGACTACGGTATAGTGCTTGAATGTGCTGGGTAATGCTGGTTAGCTACTGCCACAAGCACTGGCCAAAAGCGTAATGATGACTATTGGGCTTTCCATCACTACCACGCTTGATTCCTGCCTAAGCAAAACCAGTGCAACCGATCCAGAATGTCTTTTGGGACTTAAGCTCTACTAACTGACCATATGAGTGGTTATTAATGTCAACCCTGGATTAATAAAGCCCTAGGCTGTTTAATTGGGAGGGTACCATAAAAAAGTATCAGATTATGACTATTGGACGAGTACCACCCTAATTAATAAACCATGATTTATTAATCCGGGGTTGGCAATAGTCAGGAACAGACATGCACTGGTTCATCCGCATCATAGCTGCCCTCTTGGAGGAACTGAGGCACGATCACTCGATAGATATCGGTAGATGAGAGAGAAATGTTCCTCAGGTGGGTTGAAGCGGCCAGCTTCTGAGAACCATCATGAACCATTAATATCCATTAATACTAATTATTAACCATTAGCCATTATTAACCATATATTAACCATATATTAATCATATATTAACCATTAATCGAAGGAAGTTTAGAAGTGAAACTTCCGACAATATGGACAGTTGAAAAGCAGAGGTGAGAAGAGTCAGAAGAGAAAAGATCAGAAGAAAGAAGATGCAGGTGCGCGAAAAGGTAGGAAC
>Ga0126342_10010189_pt1 | contig 16813 bp, 6 predicted proteins | sample Cyp1metagenome_FD_92528 | JGI IMG/M metagenome (GOLD analysis project Ga0126342, IMG submission 92528) | Coral microbial communities from Lord Howe Island, Old Settlement Bay, Australia - Cyphastrea 1 metagenome | ecosystem: Host-associated > Invertebrates > Cnidaria > Coral ... | reverse complement strand
TTTCATCAACAAAAATATGGTGGTGGGGATTTAAACATCTATAAACCATATACATCCATATACCATATGGGGATTTCATCAACAAAAATCTTAGTGATTCCATGGAGATATTTATGGAGGATCATCTGAGTGCAGTTGAGGTGATCTTCATGGCTATAAGTGGAGCTACACCCCAAGCATAGGTCAAAGTTGAGCGATACCAAAAACTAAGGAATAAGAATGTTGCTATAAGGCCTATAGTTTACTATAAATATAGGAAAACTGATGAAGCTAGTATTTTAGGATATTTTAGGCATGTATGAGTCAAAATTGGGTGGTTAAACCAGCGAAAATGGACATGAAAAAAACAAACATCGGGATTAAACCAACTAACAATCTTGCAACAAAAAATGTGAGAAAGCCACTGGACGTGGTATATATCACCCAGAAACAATGGGTAAATAGATTGGTGGGTCTTGGTTTGGTTCATGCATAATTTCTTTGTCATCGAGAAATTAGGTTTAAGCAAGAATATGTGTATATGTATTAGACATCTAGTCTTGAGCATCGTTGAGCACGGGTACATCGATTGGTGAATAGTAGGTTTTTATGGATTTGCTGTTTGCCATACATGGGAGACTATGATTAGCCATGGAATCATGGACATGTCACAGGAATAACTTGGTGAATGGAGTCGTTTTCAGAGGTGGTGAACCAGCAGCTATGGAGATATTTCACCTGCAAAAAAATAGATGGTGTTTAACTTGATATCCTTAGATATACTCAACTTTAGTAGAAGGTGATAAACCTGATAAACCAATCAATGATGGGTAGATTGTGCTGAACAGATGACCAATTGCTGCATGTTCCGGTTTTTTCCCGGCTGGGCGTTTCTCGGATTTCTCAAGATGTTCGATGTTGGGAAGATGGTGGGGATACCGCAGGTTGACTCAATTTCCATTCATGTTCGCGGAGGGCGGAGGTAATTGATTTTGGAACTTGCTGGAAGTAACCCAGGTTTTTGCAAATGATTCACTGGTTTAATTATTAGTTGGTCACATCATCACATCTTACTTGGATGCTTGTTCCAAGCGATCAATCCAACCAGCATGTCCCAACTGGCTGTTTCCAAGAGGACCATGACCAAATGATTCTAGAAATGGCTGGGAAACCAGTGGTTTTGAAGATGTATAATTCATGTTAGTAAAGCAATGTTTTGAAACCATCCCCAGATTTACCCTCTGGTAATTTTAACATAGCTATGGAAAATCACCATTTTTAATGGGAAAACTCACTATAAATGGCCATTTTCAATAGCTATGTTAGTTTACCAGAGGGTACCATAGATGGGTTTTATATTGTTTTATAAACCATCAAAAATATGGGTGGTTGTTGCCCTACTAACATGACCTAGTTATAGTTTGCGCAGGAAAGAAAGGCGTCACCCGATCAGACCAGCAGTTGCCATGGGGCTGGTCCGGACGCTTGGCCGGTGCCGGTGGTGAACCGAACAAATCCATGGGGAAATGGAGAACTTGTTGGTGGTTTGGAACATGATTTTTTATGACTTTCCATTCAGTTGGGAATGTCATCATCCCCACTGACGAACTCCATCGTTTTTCAGAGGGGTAGGGTTCAACCACCAGAGAATCATCCTAAGACATCCCAAGATTCTAAGATATGCTCACCAGATCCCTATGCTTAGAAAATGATCTCCCCATTCATGATATGTTTGGTCTTGCCATGGGAAGAGAATTATTCAGTATGTTTACTTAGATCTGCGGATGGGTGACCAAAGTGGCTGGATTGCAGGTTTTCTGCTGCTAATACCGGACACTGGTTTGGAATACCCTTTGCTGATCTATCATCGCTGTGGAACATGGCCATTCTGAATAGGTAAATCACCTATAAGATGGCCAATGTTCCGTAGCTATGTGAAATCATCGGAAGATATGTCATGGTTCTCCATCGGTAAAAATGGAATGATGATCTTCATTGATTCAATTATGTTGGAACGGGCTGCTGCCAAGCTGATATGAGTGCATGATTTAATTTTGCTGATACCTCGTTTATGAGGGAGAGTGAGAGTATGTTTAAATATATTTCACCAACTCTTGTCGGAGTCAACGTGAATGGGGCTACCTGCTATGGGGATGCCACTGTGGCCAGGTATACTTTGAAGGGAAAAGATACGGACTTCAATCCCTATGGCTGCTTGGATGTTGAATGCTGGGTTGGGATACTGACGGACAGTGCAGCCCATATCCAGTATAATATCCTATGTGTCAAGGTGAGCAAGAAACAATTGATATGCGAGCAATCCCAATGATGATGTTCATGTCCCCCAGATGCTTTTTTTGTTTCTTTATTTAATGGTGTTCTCATTTTTCCCCAAAAGCTGCGGGTTGTTTCTAGCCGTTTCCATGCAAGTCTGTGCAAGCCTCACTAGCCCCAGTTGTCATTTTGTTCCCCATCAATACAAGGCACAAACAAGTTGTAATCTTTGCCCCCTCCCTTACTAAACATGATTAAGCAACAGCTCTCAGAAACCGTGGTTTACTGGATCTGTTCATATTTGTGAAAAAGATTAGTTTTACCACAACCCACGACACGTTTTTTTTTTTTTCCGGATAGGATTACCAAGCCTTGATGCATGGAATCCAAGCTGCAATATATACATATGATGTATAGTATCAAATGTGTGTACATATATGTATTAATATATGTATGATGTATGTATATATATAATGTCATCCTATATCGTGTGTATATGTAATTGAAATTGTATTCTAACGTATATCATACACACTGTATTTATTTATTTGTATCGTGCATATATGTACATGTGTATACATAATGTCAACGTAGGCACTGGATTTCGGGATACCCACGTTTTCCAGACCTGAAATCGGCTAAATCAAGTAAAGGCAGGTTTTAGGAAAACCAGCTTGTTGTTTCATATGGACCAGTAGCATGGTCCGTCGATAGATCAAAGAATGTATGTTATGTTATCTTATTATGTTATGTTAGGTCATGTCATGTCATGTCATGGTATGTCATGTTATGTATGCATGTATGTACGTGTGTACGTACGTACGTATGTATGTATGTAATGTATGTATGCATGTAATGTAATGTACTGTAATGTAATGTCATGTCATGTAATGTAATGTAATGTAATAATGCAATGCAATGCAACGCAATGCAATGCAATGCAATGCAATGCAATGCAATGTAATGCATGTATGGATGAAATGTACTCTAATCTAATGTAATGTCATGTCATGCAATGTAATGGTATCTAATGGTATGTAATGGTATGTAGTGGTATGTAGTGGTATGTAATGGTATGTAATGGTATGTAATGGCATGCACGTGTATGTAATGGTATGTAATGGTATGTAATAGTATGTAATGGCATGCACTGGTATGTAATAGTATGTAATGGCACGCACTGGAATGTAATGAGATGTAATGGTATGTAATGGTATGCAATGGTATGTAATGGCATGCACTGGTATGTAATGGTATGTAATGGTATGCATTGGTATGTATTGGTATGTATTGGTATGTATTGGTATGTATTGGTATGTAATGGTATTTTTTGGTATCTATTGGTATCTATTGGTATGTATTGGTATGTATTGGTATGTAATGGTATTTTTTGGTATCTATTGGTATCTATTGGTATCTATTGGTATGTATGTACGTACGTATGTATGTACAGAAGCAGGCACTTTTGGATTTTATCTAAAGGGTATGCACGAATTTGACCTGCCTTGGTTTCAGGACGCAAACCCAAATCTAAGCTTTTAAGCCAACATAGCAATGGAACATGCTAAAACGTGATAAAACACGGCCCATTGATAGAGGATTTCAATGGATGGTATCAATCCTCTGCCAATTTTCCGGCTTAGGCAAGATGAGGGACACCTGTGCGAAGCTCAGTATCATCCTATGGCTGGGGGATGTTTTCATGTCGGATGTTTTCACGCATCTACCAACTTACCTTCGTTAAACACCGAGATGCCAACTTACCTTCTAGATTAAACTCACATTTTGGCTGGTTGAATCATTTTGTTCTGTTGATGAAATTGATGAAATCATGAGTTCTGTTGATTTTCGTCGCAATGTTGTTGCACCCAAACATGCGTCATTCCGCTACTAAACCATGGTTTCTGAGAAGTGTTTCAGATTGGGGGAAGTGAAACATCATTTAACATCACTAACCATGTTTTGTCATGTTGGTTCAAAGACCACAATATGAAAACATCATGGCAAACCATGTAAAATCCCCATGGCCCATGGCCACAATTTTCCTATCTCTGGTCCCCAGCCGGGCACCCGGCCCTTGAGGCACTGGTCAAGTGATGCGCCAGATGTACGAGCGCCACTTTCACAGCGAGATGCCGAACCTCAAGGTGGTTGTTTTTGTACAGGTAGGTTGAGTGGAGGATAAAAAAAACATCGAGATTTCCTATGAGTTATAGGATATGATAAATCTATGTAGTATAAATACGAGTTGTACACGAATTTATCTATGATTATGTTTTGTTTATACCACGTATGTATGTATATATATATATATATACACTGTATATACATAATGTAATGAGTTGATCATTTACACATGTATGTAGACATATTTAGTCAGTAGATACCAAAACTGTGCTTCTGTATACCCTTACAACTTATATGTAATCCTAGATATGGTACCTTTTTTATGATATGTCTATATATGACAATTCTATATCTACATAGTTTGTTGTATTCATACATACGTATTTATAAATAACACATACAGTTCTACTGCTATATCATATAGTATATATTTTCCAAGATGGCACCCAAGATCCTGAAGTCAATCATCCTTTGTCCAAGTCTTTCTGATCCATGCGTCAAGGTAGGGTTCATCAACGGCTTGCCGTTTTCACGTGGTGCATGTGCTTTCTGTTCCGTGTGGTCATTGAAAAGCTGCACTGGCAGTGGTAGATATCAGTCATATCATGTTTTGTTGGTTATATAGCCCATGATATCCCATTAATGTCAACCCCGGATTAACAAACCAAAGTTTCTTAATCAGGGGGATATTCCCCCAATAGTCATAATCTGATACTTAAATGGTACCCCCCAATTAAACAGCCGTTTGGGGTTTATTAATCCAGGGTTGACATTAATTACTTAATTACATCCCCAATATATCCCGGATGAAAACGATTAGCTTTCCTTTGGCTACCTTTTGGCTTTGTCAATGAAATCCCCATATATATAATCATATATATATAATCATATATATATAATCATATATATATATATGATTATATATATAATCATATATATATATATAATCATATATATATATATTCATATATATATATATTTATTATATTATATATATTATATTTTATTATAGTATATTTTATTATAGTATATTATAGTATATTATACTATATTATATTATACTATATTATATTATATGATACTATATCATATTATATTATATTATATTTTATTTTATTATATCATATTATATTATATTATATTAAATTATATATAATCATATATATATATATATGTATATTATATTATATTATATTATTTTATTATATTATATTATATTACATTATATTATATTACATTACATTATATTATATTATAGTATATAATATAATATTATATTATATTATATATAATCATATTTATATACTTATATTATTAAATAATTTATATTATGTTACATTACATTATATTATACTATATTATATTATATCATATCATATCATATATATATACATAAATCATGCTGTTCATTTGTTCTTTTCTCCGCGGAAGCATTTTTTTGTCCGGCCGTCTGGGTTTGTCGTTCCAGCCACCGTCCTCGAAGCCGCAGGAACTGGTGGTGGACCAGATCAAACCGCGCCTGGAGCGCTTGGCAAAGAAGAACATGCCGGGGCTCTGCCCGGTTGCCGAGATTGGATGTATCCCCACTCCTGGGATATTATATATATATACACATATAGTAGTTAAGAATATATATATATAGTAGTAACATATAGTAATATAGTAATATAGTATATATCAACTCTTGGGATATTATATACATAGTAGTTGAGAATAGAGTATGTAAGATTTACCATAGTACATACCATAATAATGACCATAATAATTACCATTGCATATATATATATATTGACACAGACTGTATATAGTAGTTCAGAATATGCAGTGTATAATCTTGATTTATATGGGGTATATCTCATGTATAGGCGGTAGGTTACACCCATGGTTATGACCATGACTCGCGAATAATGGCGCATCTAAGGAGGAACAGCGAATAATGGCTAATTAGTTTGATACCCAAGGGAGATATGATGCAACGGAGATAGTTTCCGGATATATCACTGAAACTGGTACATTCATTGCCCAAGGCATCAGCAAAACCACGGAATCGACTTCAAGTGCACGTTGATACTCATATGGGGATTGTGAACATCTTCAAACAATGGACATGTTTTGAACCGGATAGTTGCTACACACTTCATTGCCAACTATCGCACTATCACGGACCAGCTTGGAGAAGTGACCACTTAGATCCACTTAGATCCACATTTCACCAAGGCCTCTGGGGAAAAGGGATTCCTGTTTCCAGGTGGTTGCTGAGATCCACATTGTTTACAAACAGCGATTCCGATCTTTGATCAAAAACACATTTCACTTGTGGGACACCAGTTTTTTGGACACCAGTTTTTTCTCCCAAGGTCCGCTGATCGGACTGGCGCACGGCGACTTGAATGCGGCCAACATCATGATCGATGCGCTGGACACGTGGTCCGTTGATGGCGTTGCGCTGTGGAAGAGTCCGCATAAGATATATTGGGATATCATGAGGATATTATAGGAAACATATATATATACATTACTACTGTATCTGCACATATATATATTTAATATATGTTTTTTTCTATATATATATATATCTATATGCTGTATATAAATAGATAAATCAAACATAATTCAACATGGAGCCTCATGGATCTGTGTGAAAATTGGCTTCACAATTCCACCCCACCTTCTGGATCGCCCCCCGGTTTCTTGGTGAATGATATTGGTCAACATGTGAATTGGGTTCCTTGACACAAAATTGGGCCTTTTGTGGGCAACAAGATAGGTCTTACAAGAGTTTACACAATAGTATCATGTACATAATATGTGTATGTATATATATATACACAATTCTATACATAGATATATTGTATGATGTACATAACACTACATACATATATAGTACATATATTTCCAAACCTGAGGAAAAAGGCTGGGTACATATATTTCCGGAAAATAGTACATACATATAGTACATACATATAGTACTGATGTAGCATATACCAAACAAGTACATCTATTTCCAAAATATACATATACTACTGAAAATATATATACTGGTTGGTGGTTTGGAACATTTTGTATTTTCCATAATATATGGGTTGTCATCCTTCCCATTGACTAATAACTAATATGATGGTTAAAACCACCAGTATACATATTTCCAGTACCAAAATTGATGTGTTAGGTAAAATCAATGGGATATTCCCTTGCATAGGCCTTACATAGGCCTTATATATGGTAGGTACCTCCAATCAATCGGTTCCTGAAATGACCATTGATCAAAGCTGGATTACCTGCGGTTAGTCAGGACGCCGTGTGGCTCATTGACTTTGCCACCTCCGTGGATTTGCCGCTGCTCACAGATCTCTGCAAGCTGCTTGGTCAAGAAAAAGCGCTGTTGGGGCAAACATTTGGTGCCATAAACCAGAGAAAAGACCAGTTATCATGAGATTTTTGGAGGTCTAACCTGGTTGACCTTTCAAATGATGATGTGAATATGGTTGATTCTGTTTTTTTTGTTTTGAAGCGGGTGAGCCAACAAAAATGAAGGTTGAACGGATCACTTGATGCAAAAAAACATACATATGATGTTTCTTGATATACTATACCGACTTGTACTTTTTGTACGTGCTGTTTTGTTGTTTTGGAATAGGATGTACTTAGTAATGTGTTGGATTTAAACAATACAAATCAACTCCAGCATACGAGATTTACATAGATTTACTGTAACCATACATTCATCCCCAGGGATTTGACCATCCGTTGGAGTTGGAGATGTCCTCTTTTCAGACACTTGGCATGACAGGAGGATGTTTTTTTTCCGCTGCAGAGGATCAAGAATGGCCGAAGGAAGTGTTATAAGCATTCTAAACACCATACGAAATTGGCATTCTCTTGTGCCAAGCATCAATTTCGCTGACTTGTGGTTGCTTTTAGCGAGCTCCAATATGAAACAAGATGGGCATACCCGGCTGGCTGGCAATGTACAGTGAATACACTCTGGTTATTTAACATAGCCATGGAACATGGCCCATTTATAGAAGATTTTCCCAGCTAGAAACCTCCATTTATAAGGGATTTTCCATGGCTATGTTCTGTTAGTCATAACCAGATGGTAACTTATAGATTGTGGGTCTATTGAAGCTGTGCATTTCCAAGCCGGCGAAGAAATCATGATGGTCACAGCGAAGAAATCTCTATCTATAACATCAATTAGCCATCCATTATAAGCATCATTAATCATTAACCATCATTAACCATCACGAATCATTAACCATCATTAACCATCCACTATAAGCATCATTATATAACCATTGACCTTTCCATTCTAACGTGATTTTCCACCAGTCCAACGTGGAATTCCGGGCACCTGGTTCCTGGTGTCTGAATAAATGCCGGCTATGACGTGAATATCCTTATCCTACCCTTATTCTATCATATTGGTCGACCATAAAAATAAATAAATAAATCAATTAATGCATATATATATACACACCATTCTCATTCTCCTATAGACTTTTCATTGGAGTTTACATAAGAAAAAAAAAAAATATATATGTATATAGGAAGTCCTGTTGGTGTTTCATCTTTAACATAAGGGGCTTTTCTGTGCCCCCTTCATGGATTATTTCCTACGCGTCCGGCTAGGTGGTGCCGAACTAGTTTGATCTGTGTCTTTCAAATTAACGTTCCTTCGGTAATAATGATGGTTAGCAATGGTTGATTATTTCCCCGGCTAGTATTGTTATGTGTCTTAATATTATATATATATATGTTTGTTTCAAGTACTGGTCAATCATAGTTAATGGCTTGAGTAATGGCTAGTAATGTTTATTTTGTTTAATACTGCTTAATCATTGTTTTCATGGGTAGCAGTAGCAATGTTTTTTTGTTTTTCCCATGGTTACTGGTCATGACGTCATCACAACTGGGGGCCAGGTTTGAGATGGCCTGCTTGTTCGAGTACGCCATTTTACCCATCACTGCAGAGAACTTGGTGGACTTATCGGGTCCGGATGAGGCGACCAAAACGGGACCTTTTTGGAGTTTTCTGATGAAACATTGACCAATTGTATAGCCAATTATGAGTTTTCCAATAATATACTAAAAGAAACACCAATATATTTTCCAGTTCTTTATCTAATGGTGTTTCCAAGGTCATGACGCTTGAAAATGTGATATGGCATGTTTGGCCATGCTTTTCGGAGGGATGGTAAAGTGCGCTATGTCACACAGTTTATGACCGCAGTTTATGACCGCTGAATGGGGATGGCTCCTTAAACATCACCTGGATCATTTGCTGAGATCATGTTAGATATTGTTAAATCATTAAGCATCATTCCCCATCATTCACCATGAAAACCATCATTCACCATTCACCATCATTAATTCACCATTAACCATCATAAACCATCATGCACCATTAACCATCACAAACCATCCATTCACCAGCAATCTCACCTGGGCAGGCGCATTGGGAGCGGATGGGCATTGGCGAATGGTTGGGTGTGCAACAGGCGCGACGTTCTGCGGGGAAGACTGGTCCGAAAGTCACCAACGTTCCTGGTTTGATCATGGTTGATCATGGTTTATCATGGTTTATCCAATTTGTATCCATTTAAGTCAGTATGAATCAAGTATGAATCTGATGATGATGATGATGATGGGTTCTTATCATTTCTTATTATTGGCCTTAGAAGCGATGCCAAATAGGATGAATATCAAAGTAACAAGGTCCAGCACATTGAAAATCTACCTAGATCCCCACATAGTCCATGGATAAAGTGTATATTGAGATGTTCACAGGCGTTGTGTTTTTCTCCAAAAACTTGTTCCGAAATGTTTCATTCATGTCATGTGACATTGAGAAAAGGTAATCCACCGACTGGAACAGGTCAGTGCACATCAGCCATATGTACCATGCCCCCCCACGTTAATTGGTTGATAATGATTTATAACTTGATTTTCTTTGGTTTGTGGCAGTTGATGCTGCATATAATATATATATATACAATCGATCTAGTTAGATTGGGTAACATAAACTCACAAACGTAACATAATGTAACCATAGCTACAGGGAATATGTTCCACTTTATCCCAACATGCACGTGGTGTTTGTTTGTTTTTTCCCTGGGTCTTGATTCACAGCACGCCGAAAAGGACGTAGCAACAAGCTTTTTGAAGCTCTTGCTGCAAAAGGTCAAGCGAGAGAAGTTACCTATCTGCACGAAGCGATTGTGGATTCTGATGGGGAATATCATGTGGGTATGGGTCAAAATGGATTGCTGATTCCTGAAAAAATGTTTTGTTTAATCCATCAATGGCCATTTGAATGGGAACGCAATGATTCACCAGTGGAGTCAGTTGCAGATACCCTCTCTATTTTTCAGACAAACCCGAATATGCATCCCAACAAAGTGGCATGCTTAGAACAAACATCGCCGAAATTTCTTAGACCTCCACGGGTACATGTTGACCCTGTCCATGTGGAATGAATGGTCAGCAGATCGTATGATTTGGGAAATCCATGTATATCCATGTGATATATACGTACATATACGTACTATATAATCCCACCGATATGAAGAAAATCCGAATATCCAAAACAACATTACTAGCAGATCTATAGATGAAGGTAGATATACAGATATATATACATATGAGCTATATATATAATATAAACCTATTTATGTTGCTGAAAGGTAGCATCAATCCTCTCGCGATTCAGCTATATCCTGAGGCTGGCCAGTATGGAAGCCAGTCAGTTGGAGAGTCTGGTAGATGAGGCGCCAGCCGTTTCTTTCCCCTTCGGATTTGGGGATGATCTCCGTGGCGCGGAGATTTTGCCACGGGATGAGGGCTCAGCCAACATCAGAGAAGGAACTCATGGACAAAGACATGGGGATAGGTCAAAAGCTTGCCATATGCCTGGGGGAATAACATGGAATAACCATCCATTAACATCCATTCACCAGCTTTTTGGGGTACCTAGGGGCCTAGGGTACCTGGGTTTTGACCCATAACCAAACATGAAACAGGGATCAACCATGATCAACCAATGTGAATCTCGATAGCATGGGATGGAAACACAAGCAGTTGTTTGAAGGCTATCCTACCAAATATTACCAAATACATCCAAATACTATAGGGAAACAAAAAACCTAAAGACAAACAATTGTGTAAGAATCATGATCAGCAAGAAATTGGCCGATCACACCGCGATTCCGGAGTCATTGCTAGCAGAAGTCACCAGCATGTGCAAGCGGGAACCATTCAGCGTTTGCTCAGTGGAATGTCTGAGGAGAACATGCTGAATTGACCAACAAGTCAGCAAATATTGGACGGTTTAGCCATTTTTCATTTTTGTAGATGATACCCTCTGGTAATTTAATATAGCTATTGAAAATGGCCCAGTCGAAATAGTTGATTTTCCCATTAAAAATGGTGGATCTTTCCATAGTTTTTTGTAGGTTTACCAGAGGTAATTAAATTCCAAGCCGGCCATTAAACTCAGCGATTTCATCAATGGAGATTTGATTGGTGGCGCCATGGATGGCGACCACCGAAAGCTGTCACCATTTTAAGGTGGATGCGGTAAACCCTAATAGTTAACCATTGGAGAGGAGTTTTTCCATACATTTCTGAATAGTCTAGCAGTTTTAGACACGATGTTTCCGGTAAACCAAAAAGATGCACCGGTTTATTTTACCAGCCATTATTGTTCAAGTGATACAACCATGGGGATGCTTTAGGGTGTAGGGTTTCTCACAATACCAACTAGGAAAGACGACTGCGGGGAAGATTTCACCACCAGCATGCCCGGTCAGGCGATTCAACAGTTGCCCACGCACAAGCAACCCCAGGTGGAGATACCGGGCCGTCGAAAAATGGGGACTCCTCTCTTAGTCATCTCTCAACTCTCACGGATAAACCGGTTGGACCGGATCATGTCGGGCGATAGTGGTGTGATTGTTTTTTTTGTTTGTCCCAATAAAAATACTTCAAAGCTCTTGTACAGGCCCAAACACTAAACTTCCATATAGCGAAAACACTTTGAAACTAATTTAGGATTGGGGTTTGGTTTTGGCAGATTCCTAACGAGCACCGAGTTGGAGTTGCTTACCAAGTTCATTGGAAGATAGAGTAGTTCCTCTTATAAGACATCCTTTTTCGGCGCACCAGATCATGTAGAGAGTTGGCGCAATATTGGGATCCTAATAAAAATACCCTCTGGTAAACTAACATAACTATGGGAAATCACCATTTTCAATGGGTAAATCCACTATAAATCACCATTTTCAATAACTATGTTAATTTACCAGGGGGTAGCAATTCTGATCCAACTGTTGATATTTTTGTGCGGCAACAAAGCAGAACTTCAGAACATCATCTTCCTGGTAGCAAGAACTATTTTTGTGCAATCTCTCGGAGACCACCGCGCAATCTTTTCAGTGGACATTTGCACAGCTGACCTGCAAGGAGCCATGGAGGAACAACATATTTCACTGGAGAATTTAACGCAAACTTGAAGGGGTACCTGTAGCTCAGGGTAGCCATGGCGACCTGTATGTCACTATCTTGGGAGAAAGCTGGCGCAAAGCATCACAATCAACATACAGTATTTTTTTGACTTCTTACCCAAGATTGAAATGCTCAAACTAGCTTTGCTTTGCATTTACCGGAAGATACAGCTTCCGCTTGCCACGAGTCCGCTGCCATGGAAGAAGTTTCCCTGGGCTCCTTTGGAGAGGCCGTTCGTCCGTGATGAATGGTACGTTGGCGTTTTAGTTTGTTTTGCAATGAATGAAGAACTGAAGAATCAGTTTCTTCTGAAGGTATCTAAGAGTAGCCAGGTGTAGACAACCCAATTTCGCCTCAATGTTTGTCAATATGGCTTGGCTTGTAGAGCTTGCTTAATTTGCTTGTAGAGCTTGGTGGATATTACACTAGTGATCTTCTTATAGATTGCTATGAGCAAATGATACCTAGCTTTTCATCCCAGTAGTCCGTGTCAGAAATGCTGATGATACAGTGACACAACAATCGGGGATCACATGTTGAGAATTACATTGGATTGATACTTGCAATTGCCACTTCTCAATGTCTTCCTCTATCCGAATATACCATCCTTTCTTTGCTAACATATATCATTAATGTCACTCAGATCATATATAATTATATATAATTATTATAGAATTATATATAACATACATTAGTATACAATTATATGTAGGTGTATATATATATAATTGTTGTATATTTATCTACATTTTCCCTAAGTGGGCAAGATTCGTATCGGTCAACATGATCACCCCCTCTCCGGAACCTACAATCAGGTTGCCACAGATGGCCCAATCTCAATGTCCAGGATTACATGAGCAGATCTAGCCCTAGTTTTCTGCCAGGGTAATATACGGTGGGAGAAATCCTGCACCACCTTGGATGGTTGAAACATGTTGAAGCCCTCTAAACAATGGGATAAACCATCTATCCACTGGTGCAGGATTTCTTCCATCCACAGTATGTATAAATAGTTAATGGTGCAACTGGGTGAATTATCCATGCTTAGTGAACGCTTCCAATTGCTGAGCCGCATATCCAGTCGGAGCTGGTTTGATCATTTCAGAGACTCTCCAGGTGGGTATGGTCCAAGACAGTAACCCTGACTTTTCGTTGCAAAGCATTTCTGAGCCAACAGAAACCTACTCACAGATGCATGGTAGGATTTCCGATTTTCATGTGGTCTGGCCTGGTTTGAATGAACCACATGTATGCATATGCATATATGGACCATATATATATATATTTATAATTATATATATATATATATACATTACATATATATATATACATTGTATATATATATATATATATTATATATGTTAATGTTACCTATCAAAAAAGGGGGTGCCGGTGCCCATGGAGGCGGAGCCCAAGATCGGCCTGCGCTTCACACCAGGCGATGGAGCTTCCGCGGCGGCCAAGGTGTGGTGCCACAGATTTCGTCGACAAGAAATTGCTCCATACCCCAGCTCACTCACATATGTATATATATATCATTATTATTATGATGATTATTTTAAATATGTATAATTACTAATAATATAAATAAAATTTTAAATATATATATATGCACAGATAATCTGCTACATTTATACCTGTGTTTACCCCCAAAGTCACCGTCCTTTCATGTAGGTTTGCTCCACACGAGCCCAGGGGGTCTATGTCGCGGAGCTCTCCAAGAGCTCCCCGCTGAGTGCTACGATACCTGCACTCACCGAGACACTAGGCGCCTGGGACGGACGCGAGCCGTTGAGCCATTAAAAATACCGTTGAGTTGATAGGTTATGAGGATAGATTATTGGTTACTATCTGGTTTAATGGGGATTAAAATAAACCATAATAAGGATATCTATTAACATCTAATCATTAATCTATTAACCAACCAGTAAAATGGAATGGGATAGGGGTCTCTTTCATGGCTCAATTGATCACAATTGGTGTTATTTCTGTGGTGTCAAATGATCCCACATGGGTAAAATAATGTGTGGTTCTGGCGGTACGCCATGTTAGGCGGGTACTTTGCGGCTTGATCCGCTGGAACCTGAGGGTGTAGAGAAGGACGATGGTTAAAAAAAACAAAAGGGGAACTCCAATGAACATTGGAATATGGAGGTTTCCTGAAATAGGGGTAATTTATAGATGTTTTTTTCATGTTTTTTCCATTATAAACCATAAATTTGGAGGCAACCCCATTTACGCAACCCCATTTACGGCTGATCTCACTTGTTTCAAGCCGGTCAACGGATGTCATCCCTGAGATGATGCCAGGTGTTCCTGCGAATGCGGCGACCTGGAGAAAGGATGGTGCTGTTGGGTGGGAGTGCTGCCCACCCGCAGCTATGTGATGCTATGTTGTGTTGTGTTATGTTATGTAGTTATGTTATGTATATGTTGGTTTATTGTTGGATATTGTTGGTTTATAAACTTGAAATAAACCAACAATAGCTAGTTCAATCCGTCAATATATCCACCATCCTCCATAGACCAACAGTTAGAATAGTGGATCACGCCAACTTATCTAAGAAAGGGGCACCAACTTGTGAATGTTTCCATGGCTTCATTTCGTGCCATGGTCGATGTGAAACGCGGGTAATGGATGGTGGAGATTCATAGCTGTTTTAGAGCAAGATGTGGACCAGTGTTCTGGCACCACTCCATTGATCTCTATATCATGATACATGATAGGCTATAATACCATGTAATACCATGTATAATTATGTATATATATATGTGATTATGATTATATATTATGTATATATATATATATATATACGTATACAACAGACGCATATCATACGCACGTACTTTTACACATATATATTCTTAGATCATGTTTTGTTCAATACAATAATCAATTACATCTCTATATCACGTCTATATACTATCCATCATAGTCACTAGTACTTTAATATAGTATATATATATATGTATATAATCATATCTATATACTATACATAGTTTCATTCATTCACACATTATTATTGCCACGTCCGTTCAGAAGGGCCGACAAGTTAGGTGACTCTGATGCACGACGGCCTTACCTTAGATCTGGAAAAGAGCCTGGCGGAGAACGTGCCTCGACGTCTGAAAATTTTATAGGGATAATCTATGGAAAATTCTATGGGATAATGGGATAATATGATATCTATTGGGATAATATCAACCAACGATCAAAAAATGGAGAAACATCTATGATCTATAGAGAGATAATTGAATTAATTAAATGGAGATAGTTGAGTGGATTATCAAGAATTAATTGGTCTGATATTATCCCAATGGGATCATTTTTGGGAGAATGATTGGGATGACAATTGGTGAACCAATTTATATGATGAATGGTCTGCCAATGATTCCTGTACCAGCTAATTAGTGACTTAGTGGAATTCACCAACGATCATCCCTCTTTATCAAATTACCCGTCAGATGATATATCGTATTTACACAATTTGGGATGATAATGGATGACAACCAATCATCAACCTAATTCACCAACTGATGAAACATGGAATGATAATTGGTGAAGGTCGATATGCATTATATATAGAGGTATGTATGCATGTGTACATATATATATATATTTATTATCATAATATATTATATAATATACATATGTATATATATATATATGCATAAATGTATATATATATATATATATATGTTCATTATTTAATATATATAATTGTGTAATATATATATATATGTGTAAATGTATATGTATTTAAATATTTGTGTTTATATATGTATATACATGTATGTATATATATACATATGTAGATATATGTATATTGTTAAATGTCTGTATGTATATGTGTATGTATATATATATTATCATTATATATAACTATGTAAATTATTTATATATATATATATATATTTACATATGTAT